>Ga0116227_10002457_pt1 | contig 42131 bp, 32 predicted proteins | sample S1TSphgellanicum_FD_89693 | JGI IMG/M metagenome (GOLD analysis project Ga0116227, IMG submission 89693) | Host-associated microbial communities from peat moss isolated from Minnesota, USA - S1T2_Fb - Sphagnum magellanicum MG | ecosystem: Host-associated > Plants > Peat moss > Unclassified... | reverse complement strand
TCTAGGTAGGTCAATATCATTTGGTTAAGTAAATCAAAATTTTAACTACTATGGTAACATCCATCCATCTTCAAAGATGTGATTTCCAAATTGAATGAATGAAATATTGGTGGAAATGTGTTGATGGAAAATTCAAATTATGAATTACACTCATTGGAGTTGAAATCAAATCATAATTTTTTGAACTTACATAGTTGCAAATTTGTTGACTTCTCAACTAGATAGGTGGTAAATCCATCTTAAAATTAAACAAATCTTTGATAAATTTGAATTCATTTTCCTTATGTTCATTTCTCTCTCAATGCATTCAAACTTCTAATTTCCCTTATTTTTTGCAAAATTTTCTTTGAATAAAGTCCATTCCCCACACTTCCTTGTTATTCATATTTTAACATTTTTTCAAACATTTGAATATGATCTAAGTTTTTGGCTTCTATGCAAGTGATCATAAATAATGATGAGAAGGTATATCAAGTTTCATCACATTTAACGCATACAAGTCATGATTATAAGTGGGTCATGTTCAATTACTTTCCTTTTGAATTTTCTTTTTCTCATTTCTTAAGCATGGTTTAATTAATTTCCTTGTTCAAGTTTTAGGTTTTTGTTTTCAAGTTTCAAGTTTCTTTTTCAAGTTCTAAATCTATTTTTCAAATTTCAAGTATGATTTTTCAAGGTGCATATTTGGGTAAGACTAACCAACTAGTGAAAGTAGCTCCTTGTGTAATTATGGTAAAGGTAAGAGACTTAGTTTAAAAAGGTAACAACACAATGCCCAAAGAAATTTGATGTGATTCTTCAAACACCAACCTTGACAAAGGTATGTATTGTGATTATTGGTGTTTTGTAAAAGTGAATTACATTGGGCCAAAATTTAAAAAGGTTAGGGTCCATTTTGTAATTCCCAATGTTCATTAGATTTATGCATTGAAATTTGGTGCAGGCCTAGTTTGGCAAACGCAAGGAAATGTTGTTGTTGAGTCTTAAAGATAAGGCACAAATGGTGGCAATAGGGACAATTTGTGGGGTCCTAGATGTTGATCTCTTCCAAATGGTGTTGCAATTGAAGAAAAAATAAATTCATTAATGTTTAAAGGGGTCTTAAATGGGAATGTATGTTTTTTTCTTGTAAATGAAATAGATGTTTTGGTCCAAGAGTGCCTTTAAGATGTATTAAGCACCATCAAATTATGCAACCATGAGTACATTATTATTAGATAGAATGTTAACTATTAGTTTTAGTGGTAGATGTGTTCAATGAGCTTAAAGTCAAAATATAATTTGTTATTATGTGTTGTGTTTTTGTTAATTATGTTATGAATAAACATTCGCCAAATCAATTGTACTTCAAAATGTACCACCTAATTCTATAATCAAATTTTCTTTATTTTCAACTTTTGTAGTCAAATTGCATTCAAATTTTCTAGTCGCAATTGTATATTCACATGGTTGCACATGATTATAACATTTTCAATTGTACAATCCAATTTTTAGTTTTAGCGATGAAATATTTTGACTTTAACTCAACTATAATCTATTTTATTTCAACTAATGTTGACCACATTTGAGTTGACCCCTCAACTTTAATGGTAAAGATGTAGACATTTGTAACACATGGATGCATACATCTCGGCTATGTGGCATCATCCAATTCAACAAGTTTGAAATATTTTTGGACAAGAAACCATTTCATTTTTCAATGATTTGATGACATGGAAAAAAGTGATCCATTAGGTTGTCTTAATCTAGACAATTTGATGTCACAACACAAGGATAGATGATATGACACATAAGCAATTGAAGTTTATCCACCCATGCCACATCGACTAATTGTAGTTGAGAACATGTTCAATTATATAATATAACCAACCTCATCACTTCTTGCAAAATTAAAATCATAGTTTCTAGTTTTTAATGCAATTATTGTTTTGTACTCAAATTTGGAGCACATCTTGAATGAAGAAGGTGCCAAGTATATTTTGATGCCAAGGTTTGGACTATGATGAAATGCTTGATGTTTATGAAATGTTTGATTTTTCCCTATAGATTCCAAAAAAAACAAGTTCAGCACCTCCTAACTTTGACAAGCTAATTCTTCAATAGGTAAAAATCAATGATTTTTACAGGAACATCCATCCTAGCATGAAGACTTTTGCCTTTGTTTTTTAGAATCCCTACAAGTGCATGATGAATTTTATGGTTGTGAAGATGAGCTTGGGCCGTGGGTGGGAGTATGGAACGGCCAAATTTGGCAGTTGTTCATTAGTGAATGCAAGCCAGTATGCAGGAACCAACAACATCCTTAGTTGTTCCATTCGTATAATCACCACAAATGCAGCAATAGCAACATAAAGCTCATCATCCTCACCAACAAGGGATCCTATAACAAAGCTCAAGTGAGACAATGAATACTTTTAATAAATCAACAATGCCTCTGCAAACCCACCACCATGCTCTTCCCCCAAGACTATCAAGTTTTTCTCAATATCGCCATCCTCCTCCTCTTTCAATAAACCAAGTCATTCAACCACACCTAAGCAATGCTACCCATCATCTTGTCCACGTGGGAACTGACGAGGAATTTTGGTCCGACATTAAGGTGAAGAACAAACTTGAGTCTTTTCATAATGAAAGTGGTCATTTACATAATCATCTTGTTCATGCTCTTCTTCTAGCAAGAATAAACCCTAGCCATAAGCCACCACATTAATACAAATTCCTTAGCAGCTTATTGGGTGGGGTTTCACACCAACATCAAGCTACATCATCAATCATCAACAAATATCCTTCACGACAAGTTGAGGAGCATGAACATGTTGTAACACATTGCAACAACAATTTTGACATTAAAGGAGGTGTCTATTGTACATCAAACATGACTAGAGGAAGGACCTCCTATACCTCGTGGGTCATGCACATATGAACTTAAAGGTTTAATAAATGGTCAAATGGTTGGTGGATTTGGCAACACATTGAACAAGTCATATTGCAAGCTTGATTCGAACCATCAAGTCAAAGTGAGTGATGAAGAATCTCCACCTCTATCATCAACTTTAAAAAATGTTGAAGATTTTATGGTGTTAACCACTGCCTTTAAACCACCACAGCTGTTGAGGGAGTGGGTATCATGGACAATCCAATGTGTTGTGTGGCAAAATTGGTTGTAGTGAAAAGGAACGAAACTTGTAAGATCTTGGAAGAAAATGATATCTAATCAAATCATCAATAGACAATGGAGAGGCAAGAAAATATGGAAGGGAATAGTTTTGTTATGGACACAATAGTGGATGGTCATCTTCTCCCATGAAACAGAACCCACAAGGTAGTAAATGATGCATGTGATAGAGTGTTCAACTATTGTTCTTGAAAGCCCCTTCATTGAACAAGGTCTAGGTTTGCAATAATTTGTAGAGATAGGTGTTGGTGTTGAGTCTAATGATGGGGGCATACCCAAAATCAATAGTTTTAGTTTTGGTTTTAGTTTGGTATTAGGTAAAATTGATGCCAATTTTGAGGCACAACCTTTGAAAGTGTTGGTGGCTAGAAATTTAAGCTTCCAAGTAGGCTTTCAACTAAAGGATGAAAATAGTAACTAGACATAGAGGGAGTCGCTTGAAAAATTAGATGTTTCTGTAAATACCACCATGTGTGTGGAAGAGATTGATGATGATAAGGCTTTCAAGGACACAATGCTAGAGGAGGTACAAAAAACTAAGCTTCCAGTGCACAATCATGTTGTTAATGGAGGAGTCATGAATAAGGAGCCACCATCAGCCTCTGCCATCTTAGGGATGACCCACCAAGAAGACATTAAGGATTGGGAGGTGGTTGCGAAGTTGCCTACACCAAAGAAACTATTCTTCTTGAAACCTTAAACAATGAGGAAAATCTTGACCCATTTCAAACTTGTAAAAAATATAGCCGAGATTATCAACGCTTAATGAAGTTTGCAATCATTGTAGTTTCGGTTGAAGATGTGGAACAACTTATCTTCTTGCATTGAGTGGAAATGTTGTTTTATGCAGGTGGATCTTAGACCAAGCTTTAGCCATTTACATCAACTCCAAGTATTTTTTAATGGTTGGTTCTAGGTTTTGGAAGTTTTTTAAAAACTGGTCACCATCATATTAAAAAGTGATGTTGATCAAAATGGGACCTAGTAATGAGGATATATGGATTTTGGAATTTTGGATCTTGCACTAAATAATGGGAATGTTTTTGGCCAATGGTGAATTGATGGGTTTCTGGGGTTTTGAATTACTAATCTTTTTGTAATTTATTATACATTTTTTGTTTTGTCAAATTTTTAAGATCGAAGCCACTTCATATTTTTGTGATCAATGGAATGATTAGAATTAAATGCAAGTTTTTATTTACATAGCTCTAACATTAAATTATATTAAATTATATCTCAAAACCTTAATATCATAAGACTTGATAGATGACATTGTCATTGAAAAAATTATTATATTGTTCATTTTTTATTATAACCCAAATTTAAACTTACAAGGTAAATTTTAATTCAAAACTTTAACTTGAATTTAAAATTCTATATTAACCTTAAAATATTATGAACCAAAAATAATAATAAAATCTAAATTAAAAATTATATTTTTTATTTACAGTAAGTGCAAATTTTTTTTATCAATAGTTAAATATAAAAAATTATTATAAATTCTCTTTTGATTGACAAAAATTCATAGACAAAAACTTATATAAATATATTTTTTCATACCAACATCAATATTATAAAAGTTGTAGTATAATTTGAAAATATAAAATTGTAATCATGTTAACTTTACAAATAGTTAAAAATTGTAAAATCTATTATGTGATTGTAATAAATTATAATCATGTACATGCTCCAATATTGCAACCATAATAATTTTAACGTTATTATGCATGTATAAACACATATATGCACATACACAAACACATACAAATAAATCATGTGCACAATAATATATGCACTTATATATATACATAAATGCACATGTACAACATTTTATCTATTGATAAGGTCAACGTGTATGTGATGCCTTGTTTATACATATGTAAAGGTTGTGGTAACCACCATGGTTAGCTAAGAAACTGAAACCCAACAAAAAACAAAATTTTGACCACTTATCATTCATCCTTCATGGTGCACTAGTGGGTTGTTGGTTCATCATGGTTGGAAAGACAAAGAAATGCCAAACACGAATAACCACAGAAGGTGCAAGCTTTTAGTCATTCCAATACACTAAAATTGTTTTGTTTTGGTGATGCAGTAGCAATGGCATTCCACATTGCTATTAATAATGAAATCTTCATTTGGGAAGGAGATGATGATTTGCATTTGGGAAAGATTGATCATCACCAAATTAATCTGTCATCCCACATCAATTGCATCTCGTTTTTTTTTTCTATCGATTATATGTAGCTTTAATGTTATGAGGAAAATGATGTGAGTGATAAGCTCATCCATAAACTTACCTAAATCTTTTGTGCAAGAGGAACTCATGACCAGAATAGCCTCTAGAAATTGTCTTTCAAGAATTGTCTTTTCTCTTAGATCTCTAATAAAGAGGACTTGAGGTTTGATTTGAACGTTAGAATTTAAGTAGGAAGTATGGAGGAGCAAACTTTGAGTGTAGCTTTAAAGGCCCTTAGGAAAGGCTAGTGCATTGCAATTCTAGACTCAATCTAGGGAGGCTAAAATCGACCTTTTCCCAACAACTTTTTCTCTCCTTTTTTTTTGAAAACTCTAAGGACTAAAGCAAATGGGGGGTTGCACATCTTTGTGGCTCATGAGGTTGCTTCTACCTTTGGTTTCCCTTTGATTGGAGAGGTGTCCATTACCCACCCACAACTCTTCTTCTTTTATTTCTAGCAAACTCCCATCATTTCCACTTTCTAAGTTTTTTATATAAATAATTGGTAGCTTGGTTTCTAGCATAATTTTTGTAGTAGTTTTCCAACTAGGGTTCTTGTAGCTCCATTTGGCTTATCTAGTGAGGAGTTGCTATAACAATACTAATTTAGTTATGTACCCAATTGAGAGACATTAAGGTTTTGGCATTAAATGTGTCAAACTTAAAAGTCTATAAAAAAGCTTACAAAACACAAAACAATAATCAGTATCCATTCATAAGAACTTTAATAAACTGATCTTGTACTATGTCAATGCTTAAAAGAAACCCCAACTGAACATTACTTTAAGGATTTTAGTCATTGATTCCAACCAATTGTGGTAAGCAAGGAAAACAAGAACAAATATTTGGAAGCTAGAAAATATGACCCCTTTGGGTAACATTAGCTTAAACAAAATACTTGAAAAAATTGCACATATGTTCATGAAGCAAAACTATGGACATGCATTTCAACTAATCAAAGGGTGTTATGTTTTAACAAGTATTAGGCGCTACAAACTTAATGGAGAAATATCCAATATTGCAGCACATGGGAAAGGAGAAGAAGCATATGTGCCAAGGCTCATGCTCAGTGGGATTTTGCTTGATCACATGAGCTTGAAAAGTGGTGCTCCTGATGTGGAAAACAATTTCACATGTCATTGGCTTGTAGAGCTTTGGTAAGAGGTTGTGAACCTTAAAAATGAAGTTGATAGATAAGAAGCAACTAGGTTGTTTGGTGAGGAGTTTCATACCCTAGACCACATCTTTTTGTGCATTGAGAATGTGGGTGGTTTACAAGTGCGGAATGGACACACTGAACTTTTAGTGGCTCTCACAAAATTGGCAATCATTGTTTTTATTCTAGTATGTCAAAATCCTTTCTATAAAACCTTTAGCATTCCAAAGTTGTTAAGCTGACATATTCCCTTTTTTGATATCACAATAATGTTGTTTGGTTGTTTCATGGGTTCGTTGATGGTGTTTACTGATTTTAATTTTTTTTGAATTGAATCTAACAAATGGGGTCATTTCATAATGAGCTTGGTTGGGCCTTTTCACATTCCACAAGAACTTACAATTTGATCTAAAGTGTACTAATCTACAAATGTCACCTAAACGTAAAAATGATTTAGGACCCTAAACCTTGATTGAGTGTGGAGGATGTAATGAAGAATGCTTTTATGCATGTTTGTTAGTGGACACACCATTAGAATCAATGGTAACAACAATTATTCAAGTATGTTGAATGTTAGTAGTTGTGCAAGATTTTCTTCATGTGGGTGGGTGAAATTTTATAGGAGAGAAGGGTCTTATGTCTACTCCTCAAGATTGGGAGACCTTATGCTTATAAGTATGCATAAAGATCCCTCCTCCTTTCTAAAAGGGATATTTAGAGACAAAGAGGTGCCTTTCAAATACAATAGGAATTTTCTCCAAAGTGCCTTATGATGTAGACGATAACAAGACTTGCTTCATAACCCACCACAATACATGGAACAATCAAAATATATCCAAGGTATATACAAAAGGGCACCATGAATATGCTTGATACCTTGTGGCATGACTTGAAAGATGTTTCAACACTCCTACCCAATAGGTAGTATGTAACGTGCCCATTTTAGAAGTCCACAAAAAGCAATTGCTCATGAAATAATACAATAGAATTGAAAAGTTCTTTGTCACAATAACATGACCTTTGTGCTCAAAGCTTCAAAAATGAACTTTAGTATTGGGTTGCACTTGACTTCCATTATGTCAACTACAACACTTAACCAAGGGTCGAATCCAAAGGAAAAGCATAATCCTCAAGCTTTACAATGGAGGAAAATCTAAGGGCAGGTGCAAAGTACAAACTCAATAATTGTGCCAAATCAATTTTTCAGAAACAACTAACATCACAAGTTACAATATGAAGAGGATGGCAAATCTCAACGTCAATCATGTGTCCTACACAATAAAGTTATCCGTAAAGTCAGGAAAAGACAACACCAAAACCTTGAGTTTCGTCATACACATGGTGAGATTAAAAAAAAACCTGCAAAAAGTACATTAGCATTCAAAGGGGGGGTGAAACTCAGAAAACCATCAATTTTGGTGGTAAACCTTATGTCCATAAATATCCCACGTTATTATTCCATCTCCTTAAGAGTAGTGGAGGAAGGATCTTATGCCTACTTACTCAAAGGTGTGAGATCCCTCTCACTCCTTAGTAGCCATAAGATGTCTCCCACTCTTAAGGAATAGGTGTAAAACCTTCCCCTCCTCCTACGCCTCATGATCTACATATGCTTAGGTTCATGATATTTTTCGTCTCATTCCTTTGGGTGGGTTGTCAGAAGTTTTATTCTAATTACAAATTTTTATCTTAGTTATTGTAGGTAATTTGAGATAAGTAAGTCTAGAATCAATTTCAGTGAGAATGAGATTTTAGTTTTTTGGTGTTCAAGATAAGTAAAGACAGTGTGCGATCGTAATCCAGTTGTTTAGATTTTGAAACACACTGTAACTTTGTTGTGTGCTCTTGTTATGCAAAGAGTTTGTTGAGGTTTTTGTTGGTACTTGGATTCCTGTTTTATAAGTGAATAGAATTTTGGCGGTTAGAATGTGATGTATCAATTAGGATATTTTTATGTTATGTGTAGTAAGTACGGTGACAGCAATAGTTATAAACGTGGACCTCGGAGCGCACAATAGGATAAAGCCCAATGGGTGGGGGGTAAATTTCCAAATATGTGAGGCTGGACTTTGCTATTTCCTTGCTGCCGTAGGCCCCTTCTTTTGGGAATGCCCCTGGCATAGGGTCCTTAACCTACACTTAAAGACCTATCAAGATTTGTTCTAGTGTAGTCGGAGGGCTGCCTTACAGCCCTTAACTGTTGTGTAGAAACAATACCGTTTGCATAGGATCTGTGATATTGTCATCGATTGCAAACTTGTGTCTTCCTGTTTTGCATTCATTTTTAGAAACCCATGTGTTTTTTTTTGTAACTTATTGTTTGTTGAGGTCTTTCTTGTGTCTGTGTACTTTGATTCCATTTTTGAGGTCTTTCAGTGTGAGGTGTTAGAGATCAGAAGGTGGAGTGTTTGTGATGCTGGAGGCAGAAAGAAAGCTGTAACTACTGGCTCTCAACTGATGGCGTGTGTCTGGACCTTCCAAATTCCTCCAGCACTACCTTCCAGGTCTGGATCCTTGGTGATTCTTACTCTTTTTGCAATTTGTAAGTTTCAACTGGCTGGTTTTCCTCCATTGCCTGCCTGCCTGCCTGCCTAAACCCCCTCCCTTTGGATGCATGAATGGTCAGTAGCTAGTAGTGCTTTGTCTTCAATCATACCAATGCAGGCAGTAGAATTGTTGCATGGTTCAAAGAGGGGGAAAATGCGGAAAACCATGTCTAGGGTTTTCCATGTTTCAATTGAATCAGCCATACATCCCAGAAATTCGGATTGTGTAGCCTCAAAACATTTAAATTATAGTCCCTGCCTCCAGCTTATTACATCCAGGAATTGGTGGGGAAGATTTATCCATATGACACAAATGGTAGCCTGAACTTGATCAACCATAGGAAGATTGTTTGTGAAAACTCCTCTGGAATGTCAATGGAGTGGCTATTATTGTCTGCTTGAAAACGGAAAAAAATCTAAGGTCAGAAGCTTAAGCAAGGGAGATGGAGAGGGAGAGAGGAACCTAGAACCAAGTCTTTTGTAGGAGCATTGGCAGGAGTTACACACATATTATCAGCAATACTAAATTCCATCACAAGCTCAAGAGTATGAACACAGTGTATTGTTGCTGCTGAGGGAGAATCTATGGTTAAAGAAAGTAACAAAAGTCGTGGTGGCTGAGTTTTGGACCAATGGAAAACCTGTCTCATTTGATATCTGCAATATTTGTTTTTCATTAGAGTGCGGTTAGATAAATCTTCTAAGGGAACTGCTATTGCAGTATCTGATGCAAGTATGGTCCCAATGAACATATGAAAGGAAGCACGTCTCTGTACATTTTTACCTGCTCTTGAGGGTTACTCATTCATACAAATATGGGGCTATCAGTTATGGTACCCCCTAGATGCTCTGCATATGATGCTCATAATGTTATGGATAGAGATTCTTTGCATTTTGCTTTTGTTGCACAATGTTTGGTGTGTGATGATCTGATGAACATCTATGCAGAAGCTATTGTTCCTCTCTGGATTAATCACAAGCTGAAACTTGCAGATAAAGTTGCATATCTTTTTCTTGTGATTAAATATTTCTTGATGCAGTCTGTCACATGGAGCTTTATCTTTGAGCTTATTTCATGCTTGTAGATGCATGAGCAGAGTCTTAGCCTCCATAGTGTTGGAATCAGACATGACAGAAGACAATAAGACTAAGTATCAGTATCAGTTTTACTGTCTGTTCACAAGTATGATGAAGTAATTCTGATGGATGAGGAGGGATGGTTCTTAACTACACCCAAAACCATTGTACAACATCTATCCTCAAAGATGCCCAGGTCTAGTAAATGATTCTCTAACTATGGATGCACACAGCATTGGGTAGACATTGTTTCAGGAAAAGCTGCATGGATCATCACTGAGACCTTGTGGTCAATTTGGCAACGTATACCCTGTGTCACAGAAGTTATATGAGGGGTTGGGGTTGTGCAGCAACAGATGTTACATGCTCAGGGTATGAGTAGGAGCTTGGCAAATTGGCAGAACAACAAATCGCATGTTGTGACCTTGCTGTTACTAGAGAACCAGGGGCTACATTGGCAGCAGTTGTGGCTAGTTGTGACTGTGATGGAGATCAATGCCCAAGATGTGCTTCAGACTGGAGATGACCCCAAAGAACAAGGATTGGTTGAATATTGTGAGGGCTGATGTCAGAATATGTTTGCTGGAGTTGTGTGCTCTTGGTATGCGCCAGTTCCATTTAATGTTTTTCTTTCAAATCTTTATTACTGTGTGCGCTCAAACTTCTCACATATTTGGGCTCCTAGTACTGTTTCTCATTTTCTGGGAGGATGCATCCTCTAGCGTTGCTGCAACTTTTGCCTGCTTCACATACTCAGCACATGGTTCAGGGTGTTCTCCTGGAAAGCCCTCAAGAGTATCATTGTCCAGTGTTTTGCTACTGGGCCAATCCTGAGCAAAAAAGTGGATTTTTGTAATGAAAGAATCTGCAAAGTGCAGTGGGCCATGATTGATTTTCCAAGCCCATGGAGCTCTCCAAGATCCAGTTTGATTGTCAGAAATCATGGTCAAATGTGTGTCAGTGATGCAGATTACCATGTTATTACTTTCTCCTGTCACAGTGCTTCAGATGTCTGATTGCTTGTGATTGCTCGTTGACATTTTGTCCTGCTTATATATTGGTGTGGGGTGTACACATTTTGCACCGAGTAGGGTCTCGATTGCCTCATGATGTGCTATGCAGATGATCAGTATTGGGATCTAAGTTGGTGTCCAAGCAGCAGCACAGGAAGAAGCCCATGGTAATTAAGCACATTCTCTTATCACACCAGGATTTTGTGCTTCTGTTATGTATCAGAAGCTTCAGTGTTGCAACACAATGTGCACCTGCAATGCTTGCTTGTACAGGGACAAGAACCAAAGCAGAGATTTACAAGCTTGTTGCACCTTGAATGAGGATACTATTGAGTTTTTTTTTGGTTTGCCCAAACATTGGCCATGTGAGTCTAAACCAAGTGTTGGAAGCTGATGAAGTCAGTGGGGAGTCATGGCAGCTGATTTTATGCTCATCTAAACCAAGTGTTGAAAGCTAATGAAGTCAGTGGGGAGTCATGGCTGCTAGTCACTGCTAGTCATGGTGAAGGTGATGGTCTGACAATTAGTAAAGTAATGGCTGCACTCATAGTTCTTGCTGTGTCAGTTGGTTTTGCTGAATCTGACACACCAGTTAAATTCAAGTGATGTTGTGGAGTTTTCTCTGCAATCTCATAGACACCCTTTTTTTAAAAATTAGCTATGCCATCATGAGTCATGACTAAGTCTCCCCATTGCTTAATTCTTGTCATGCTAGTCTTGGGTTTGCTGAAACTGACACCATGGTCACATTCAGAGTGATATTGTGGAGTTTTCTCAGTAATCTGAAAGAGAGATATATGCCACCATGACCAAGTCTTCCTTTTGCCTCTGGAAGTGCAACAGAGAAACTCAAGATTCAGTTGTTTTCTATCATTGTTTTGCTATGTTTGAGGAGATTGCATTCATTTAGGCTGTCTGTCAGGCTGGAGCTGATGAAGTTGGTGGGGATGTAAATACCTGCATTTAAAGTTGTCACTACCATTCACAATGGGTATGGTCTAAGTCTGTTTTATTAGACTTGGGGAGCCAAAAGTAGGCATTTTGACAACTATCTACACAAGAAATCATATCTCTGGGAGAGCAAATTCAGGGTCAGATGTTCTTGATGGAATTACTGGGCCCTCAACCTGGACCCAAATAAATTGTGTAGGACACAACCACAATGGTTCCTTTTGCTTACAATAAGCCAAATTGTTCTGGTCCAAAACTTGCAACCTCCTTTCTGTGTTTTGATGTTCATATTCGGTTCATAAAAAAATTGGGTGATATTCTACTGGTACCATGGTCAAGAAATTGGTACCTAACATGACCATTTTGTGAGGGAAAAGACCTAGGTATGAGTTTGTTCTTCATCCCTGAAATTTTGAACTTTGAAGACCCAGGGTGCAAACTGAAGAATGTGGATTGTGGCTCTTTCAATGAGCAAAATGAAAATCAAGTTTTGGTTGGGTTGTTGTACTGGCAGTTTCAGATCCGGTGTGTGGTTGTTACTGTTAATTCAACTATGCAGATAATAATAATAATATGTAATTAGTTCTCTTCATACCTAACCAGTATTGATAATGTCCTCATATGGGTTCCAAAATATTTACTGTTATTGATACCTGTGTAGCATCACACCGTTATGGATTATTGATATGGCCATGGCATTCAAATATTTTGGTATGTACAAGATATGATATCACTCCAATACTGGAAGAAACTTGGTAAATTGACATTGGGAAGATGGCCCAGAAGTACCTTATCCATCATAGCACAACTCTCCGGGTGTGAGCTAACTCTAACATTACAGTGTGTTCTCACTCTATTGCCAGACCTTCGAACGGTCCAATCCATGCCTGCAAGGTACAATACAAACAGATTTCGGTGAAAGAAAGAGAATTCAATGCATTTACCAATGATCATGAGTGTGCCAATTGGGTACTGTTTTGTACTTTGATGCTTGGGTTCTTCAGTACCCAAATGTTCCGTTTCATGAAAGTACTGCCTACAAAATTGTAGCAATATATAGATTTTAGCATCACCTACTTCAGATTAGGACTACAAGAGGTAGAATGATTCCAGATGCTAGGTATCAGATAAAATGAAGGTGGTAGCTGCTTCTCTGGTATACTGGTGTAAGATGTCATAGTTCGAAGGTTCTAATATGTACCTTAGTTCTCAAAATACTGAAGTAAGAAACACATTTCTGAATAGGGGATTGATGTTCTGGTTCAATGGAAAGTAGATAATAATGCATTCGTCAAATGTGTTCATAGTTGCCCTTCAGTTCTCACTTTAGCACATAACTGAAGAACTTAAAATGTGCAATGAAGAAGTTAATTCAAACATGGAGGATTCAATTGAATGCAATGAAGAAATTATAATCTTGAGGGTGTAATTGAATAGAGTGAACAAATTACATCTGCACAATTGAGCTCCAGGATAGCTTGTATTGTGATATCCAACATGTTGCATTGTTGTGCAATCTGAAGAAAAAAAATATAGAGGGTGTGAATTTCTGCATTCATCATGCTGAAGCAAAAGTTAACAATTCCATGTGCAAAGACAAGATGTATGAAAGATATATATATATAGACAGCGAGAATTTTACTGTTGGACTTCTCATATGTATTATGGAGTGTCATGGGTACAGGCCATTGTGCCCAGTGAGGCTTGGTGTGCCTATGAGGAATTTGAGCGAGCCAAAATTTCTGAACTGGCAGCAAACAGCAGTGAAACTGGCGTAATGGACTGTACCCAGTGCGCTCCGCAACATAATGGTCTTCACAATTTGCACAATGGGTATGTGGGCTTCGAACAATGGTTAGGTGAGGTACAATCTTTTTTCAACTGGCTATATATATAGCCTAGTGGCTAAAGGGAAAGCAGTCAAGCTAAAAACAGGAAGTAAAAAAAAGTTGAAAAAACGAAAAATAGCCAAATTACCACAATTGTGTTGATGGTGATAGCCACTTTGCAACACAAACAATGATGCCTGTTGCCCTTTCACCTTTTAAGGGAAAAGGCCTAGCGTAAGAACAATATAGCAAGGTTGGGTCCAGAAGACAATATGCATATTTTAAAGCATTTTCTTCATCAGTTTTCAATATTAATTATTGCCCAAGAATTACTTGGAGAAGCTATTTCATAACTTCTTTGTAATGAGCATCAGGATTATTGTTGACAGCCTAAAGCTATGGTACTGCATGCTCTCTAGCCAAATTTTAGGATTTATAATCACTTGACTAGTAACTGTTAAACATGTGGAGCAAATTCAAGCTCTTTTATCATAATATGTTTTCTAGCCAGACATACTCCCACTTGCAATAGTCATTCGTTCCAAATATCATAAAAACCTCCTGGAGGAACGCTTGCTTACAGAGCGAGCTTAAGAAGCCACAAGGCATTTCAAAAAACGGAAAGCTCACACTTGCAAGCGTTTCATTTTCTGAAATACCCAGTGTCATTTTTTCCTAGGATACCCAACGAGTACCTTCCAGACACCTGCCAGGTATCACACAGAATGTTTTTTTAAATCTGTTCATTTTTACACTGTGGAATGCCCTTGACAGCGGACATTAGGAGAATTGAGCCTTTCTTGGCTCCACCTTGCATGGGCCCTTGTTCTGGTACTGCCCCCACAGCATCGGCCGTTACTCTACATTAAAACCTGCAAGAGAACCACTGAAGGGTGACCCCAGAAGACCTATGCTTTTGTAAAGGGGTTAAAAAGAGGCAGAAAAAACCATCATGTGTATTTGAACACGTCAGGTGACAGTAGACGTCAAGACAGAGACCCACATTCCGCATCTGTGCCGGGCCCTCTCACTCAGTCACTCCCTTCAATGTGTTGGGGTGTCTGGTCGTCGGCACCCATCGGCTGGAGAGCTGTCGGAGCAGACAAGCAGCCCGGGGCGTCTATCTAATGGGGACGGATGATGCTGCTGCTCATGAAACGTAAGTACTTACGTACCCAGACACGACAATAACATGCTGACGCGTGGGTCCTGCATGAACAGTAGGTTACTGGGGACTCGGGAGGCACAAATTCCGTTACTATCAAGCTTTTCCGTGCGACAACGCTATGATGGGTGGTAGGGTAAGTGGTAGCGGGTGTGAAGAAGAGCAACGGACATAGGGTCTTCTGAGCTCGACAATAGGTGATCTTGTCTGGCCCTCCATCCACACGCCTCTCTACCATTAGCCTTCTACCTCCTCCAAACTTCACCAGAGCTTGTGGGCTGGCTTTTGCGTAGGGTAAAGGCCCAGGCCTTACCCCCGCCGCCCCCCCTCCTCCCTTTACACAGCATAACAACTATCACTTTCTCCAAAGTCTGCAATACCCACTGTGTACCCATCAGATACCTCCTGAGTGTAGGAAACAATGACAACAACAGTGCTCTGAAAAACACAATGCCCACTTTCATGGTTATTACATTTTTCAAAATGCCTGCCACCACATTATGCCTAGGCACGAGCGCTGCAAGTACACTGAGAAAAGACAACGAAAAAAGTCACAAGGTTTTTATAAATTTTGCTTCTTTTTCTATTAGGGAAGTTGTGTTGTTTTTGGCTTTCTTTCGTTTCTTCCTTCACAGACTGCATCATCTTGTTCTTAGTGACTTGGGAAAGAGATTACTTATACATAGTTCACCTCCCTTTTCACTCACTCTCTCTTTGGCGGCCCTTTTGAAAAGTCTATCGCTTTTTCACCTTTACTTGAGAAGCTTGTGGACCACACCGCCCACGCTTCAGGAAACCTCAAAAATTTCCAATCACATGCAGCAGGAAATCATGAAACCACTGCAACGTGTGTTGTGACCCAACTAAGGGCGTGTTGAATCGCCCCATGCAGCAACTAGTCATCCCTTCCTGGTTCTCTCCTCCTCTGATATCACAATATTCGTGGCTTACTCCCTCCTCTTTCTTTCTCCCCCTCCTATGACCTTGATCTTTCTGATCTTTCAGAACTTTCTGGACTCAGATTCAGCTATTTGCCAGCCTTTGTTATTTTCTGGCAATTTCTTTTTTCTGTGTAGGGTAAAGCCCTAGGGTTGGTGGCATTCTCAAAATAAGGGGCTTGGGAAGATGTGATAGCTAAGTCCACCCTGCATTTTGGGAGTGTTCCCCACCCATCAAAAAGCACGAGGTGTGAAAGTTATCGTGAACCCTAAACCTGTAGAGATCACCATGAATGGGAGAGGGGAGGGTTGTTACGTCTACTCTTTAAGAGTGGGAGGGATCTTACACACTATATAAGTAGGTCAAAGATCCTCTTGAGGTCTTTGAAAACACAAACTTATTATCAACTCTCCACCCAGCTTTAGGATCATGCAAGTTGCTACAAGCTTTATGATTTGCCCTTATGCTATAGCCTAATCTTAAATAGGAGGATAACATCCTATGTGCATGTTATCTTCCTCAAATATCACATTCACAAGGTCATCATCCTATGCAAATGCTATCTCCACAACTCTTGGGGTCAACACCACATGCAATGACGTACGTTAACTATATTTTATAATGTTTCATTATCTTATACATTACCAATGACAATTTTGTTTATAACATCTATCTATGAAAGAAGGTTGTTTGTTTGTTTGTTTCATTCAATGTAATGTTGAGATCTCCCAAACCTTGGTATCCTTTGCCACACTTTCAGTACTCTTGGAAACCCTTCATCAAATGTAGGTGCACCAAAATGGCTTTGTAATGTTTTAACCGACAATTTTAAAATATTGGATATTGATAAATTATGGAATAATTGACTTTAATTCAAAAAAATAAAATTATTTAATATTGAATAATAAATTTTAATTTTCATAATTGAATATCAAAAATTGAACAAGTATTGAATTATTACCAAGTTCAATATTTTGTCAAATGTTATAAATTTTGCTATTTGATCTCAATCTCAACACCTTTAAAAAACTTACATGCCTATTCATGTAGTTGAAGTTTTAAAGAACTATGATCATAAGTTTTTTTTAAGAAAAAGAACCAACCCCCACACTAATTTATCCAATGAAACCTTGACAATTTTCCGCTTATGACCATGCATATGACTTACTACTCATTTGAGCTTGAAATCCTTTAATATCCATGATAACCCCAATAAACCTTTATAAATTCAATGTAATTCAAAACTAATTGAGACTACCGCACACAAATGTGTTGGTAAGGCTCACATGGACCTACTTGAAGAATTTGGGAAAAAAAAATCTAGACCCAGTGCATGGGAGACCTTGATTTTTGAGATATTATTGTAATTGGAAACTCAAATAAATTGTCAAAAATTGTTTTGGAAAAGAAAAATTAGTTGAATAACAAGTTCACATTCCGGTCAACAACACATGCTACTCTAGTTTAGCATTTAAGATTAAAGACATTTTATTTTTTTTACATTAGTGCTAATCTAATCTATTTATGAAGGAAGGTTATTTGTTTGTTTTATTTGTCACATTGAGATCTCCAAACCACAATCTCTTTTGCCATGATCTTGGTATTTTTGGAAGTCTTTGAGTAATACATGTGCATTAAGTTGGTTACATAATGTTAATGGAAGTATACATTTTTAGGAAAACATGTACACAAAATTTTATTATTCCTATGCATGCATGTTCAAACTACACATAATGTATAGATTCAAATTCAAAACATAACAATACAACTCTAAGGATGTTATTGCAAATGAATAAGAATACAAAAAATCAAACTCACTTCCTTAAATAGTTTAGGTGGTTCTTATTAATAACTAAAGTAGTTTGAACACTAATTGAAATATAGAAAACTAAATAGTAACTGAAGTAGTTACTTAACACCAATTCAAATATGAAACATTAACTAATAGCTAAAGTAATCACCTAACTAAATAAGAACTAGTATATTAATAATTTACTAATTAACACTTATCTAAATTTTGATTTAACACATAAAATAATTAAATCTATGCTTAATACATGGTAATATCTTATCGACAAAATAACTAAAAATTTTAATTTAAAACTTCAAAAGGTCAAATCTATATTTAATATATGTTCATCCGATTAACAAAATAACTATAAATTCTGACTTAACATTTTAAAAGTCAAATTTGTATTTACTATGCATTAACATCTAATTAGTAAGATAATTGCAAATTAAAATACACAGTCTTTAAAATGTTGTGACTTGTATATAATTAGCATGCATTGTCTAATGCAATTCAAATAGTTTTATTATGTATTTCATAATGGACTTGATCACATGTTGATTACATACAAATCACAACATTTTAAAGATTAATGTTAAGTTTTAAATGTATAGTTTTTCACAAAGAAAAAATGGATTAGTCATCCAAGATAGTTGGAAAGCCTTTAGGATATGTAGGGATTCAAAGAGGTGATTTTAATTGTTTAGAACTAGGGTATAACATTTCAAATAATTTCAATGAAAATTGAATTAAAAACTTAAGCTTAAATGTTTCATCAATGTGTTAACAACAACCCAAAAATAATAAAATCATCATTAGGTCGTTGAACAAACATAAACTCCAACCATTATGCCTGATCAAACTTCTATCCTTAATCCTATTTCAATAACTTTGCATTCAACAAATAGTTTTATTTAACCTAAATTTACACCAAAAGATTATAAGAAAAAATAAAAAAAGGTTTAATAAACACAAACTCAATATAAAAGGATCATTGTTTGATCTATGTTTAAAGGGATCACTACCAAAACAAAACCATGACAACTAGCCATTTTTTACTTTGGAAAATCCTACATAGACCAATTTTGAATGAAATTTGTCATTGGAATTAGATAACACACTTTACTTATATTTAATTAAAGTATTGCATAGTTCCAAAAGTTAGGTGCATGAAGCATAAATATCCAAAGTAAAACTAACTTGGTAATGTGTCTTGGTAGGATGCTAATATTCAACACATGTCACTAAACGAACTATCAAGTTGCACATTTAATCACACCCATCAAACATTGGAAATGTTCATGCTTGTCAACATAGAGTCCCATGGTCAATATTTTTACAACCATATTCTTTGTGTTACAATACACCAATTTAATGAACTTTTTCTTCAATTTTGTTTTTGACCAAATGATGATGAATCTCAATATGATAATTATTTTATAGAGAAATGTAACTTTGATTTTTGGATGATAAATGAAAATGGGTTTCATTTGTTTCATTTATAGATGACCAATGTTCTAAAAATATAATGAAAACCACATTGCCTACCTTGTTGCTTGGGAAACTACTAGATACTCATATTATATTTATAACATAACAATGGAAGTATCATTTTTTGCTACTGCAACCAATAGTTCCATTTTCTAGTAGACAAACATAACCTCATGTGGATTAATAGCCCTCAATATTAGCAATGCAATTTGCATCAAAATAAACACACATTTATGTGTTTTTATTAATGATATTATAGTTCCTACTGTCTAGTAGTGGCTTTGTAGGCACTCCTTTTCAATTGCACTAGCCCAAAATGTTTCCATAAATTATTTATTTATGGTGGGCAATTTTTTGGATCACACCAAGCTTGAAATGTTCCTTTTGAAAACTTGGCTATAGTAGGCACCCCTTTTGAAGTGCACACATTTCCCATAGTGTTCCCATTGGAATTTTGGAAATGGCAGCTCACCTTTTTTTGGAATGTACATGACCCATAATAGTATCTTCAATACTTCCTTTGAAACACAAACTAAAATCAATTGTGTATTTTCAATAAGTGAGGAATTCATTTCATTACAATCCAATGGAATTGCAATGGACTAGCCATAAATTGACTCATAACCCCCCTACCTCAACAATATCAACTTTTGTACATACCATGGTGTACATGAAACGTCCAATATCATTATGAAAAGGGGTGACCCTTATTATTTCCAAGTTTGCATCATTTCAAGGACACATCTTTCAAAATTTTGCAATTGGTAATAAAAGGAAACCATATTGGCTTACTTTCAACCATACCAAATTGTTTCAATTTTTTATTTTCAAAAAAAATCTTTGGTTTAAATATATTATTTGATTTTTTTAAAAATCATTTTTATTGTTATATATATATATCACTTAGATCCACCAGGTCAAATTTCATTAAAATATTATCATTTGTTTCTTTTAACAAAATCAAATATTTTTAGGGAAAAATGAAATCATGAATACACAAAGTTATGATCACAAAGGATTTGACTTGAACTTTAATTGTTGTGTTCAATAGAGTTCTTTTCTTAAGGCAATAAATATGCATCAATCTTATTGTTTCACTCATGTGGAAATTGTTTCAAATCATGTATAAGGATTTCAAAAGTTTGCATACCGTGCTCTAAACTTGATCACAAAGCCTTTTGGTTATATCTCCATTAAAATTATTTTTTATTTTGAAGATCCATTTGTAATTTATTAGTTTGCAACCTAGTTGAAGATATTAAGACACCTAAGTCTTGTTTTATACTAATTTAGAATTCACATCCTTTTTCCATTATAATGAATCTTCACCATTTAAGGCCTCCATAAGATAATTAGGTTCATTATTTTCAACAAAGAACCATGAAAGATTATGATTATCTCAAGCCAACCATGGGTTATCTTCCATGTTTTTAAAATAATTCTTTGAACTTGGGTCCAAGCATGGTAAAATGGACCAAAGAATATGTCCACCCAAATCCAAATTTTAAAAATGACAAATTTTCAACATAAAGATAAAAAAGTAGGTTCAATTTTTTAAAAGTCTCATTAAGGAAGCTTCCATGCTTCAATTGAGTTTTTATGAATTGGTTACAAAATTTGAAAAATTTAGTACATTAAAAGTAGGTAACAAGTAGGAATGAAACTAACATGTTAATATTGCACTTCATTCCTACTTCTACATTAGACATTAAATATATTTTGATTCTATTATGAAAATTTTCAAAGTCCATTAGTATATTTTACATGCCATTGACTTAAAAATAAAATAGATTTAATATTTAATCTACATGTGCTTGAATTTTAATCTATTTTGCAAGTTGTGACATTTGTTTGATTTTGATGAATATATATAAACCTATTTTAAACATGTGATTTTAAAATATAGTTGTAGCAAAGCCAAAGGACTTTATATAATTAAGAATAAAGTGAATAATATTTTAAAATTCAACATGCCAAGCCCTACTTGATGGCCACTTTCCATTTATGATGCAAGGTAATTATTTGGTCTACTTTACCATGCTTTTGCCCACCTCCATCTTTAGTTCATGATCTAGAATCATTTTTAAAAATCCAAAATCTAAACTTGAAACAATTATTTCCCCATTGAAATATACAAACTCAACAAAAATGACATCACAACTTGTTATAACATATTGGCTTACAAGCTTGTACAATTTATGCCCCTTAGTTTCTTCAATGTAACCAATGAATATATATATAATTTGACACCTTTGAGATTCAACTTTGACCTTATTTCCTTTCATACATGAACAAATCAAACAAAACCAAAGACATCCAAATGATTTATAGAAGGTTTGTTACCACACCACACATTTTTTCATGTCATGTTTGAAATCATTTTGGGAAAAATTTGATTATGGACATATATTGTAATTTCCACCACTTCTACCCAAAACTTATGATTCAATTTCATGCATTGTAATAAGCATCACATAATTTTAGTAAGTGGTTGATTCTTCTTCTCAACTATTCCATTTTACTTTGACATGTATAGAATGGTTGTTTATGTAAGAATCCCATTCTCCTTGTAAAATACAAAATGAATTTCTTGAAGTTATATTCCTCACTTACATGACACTTAATTACCTTCATATTATTTCCAATCTAATTGTCAACCAAAACTTTGAAAAATTTAAACTTGGCAAACACACCAAACTTAATCTTTATGATGTAAAGGATGTCTTTTTAGAAAAATCATTAATGAAGGCCAAAATATATTTTTCCCTTCCACAAGTTGTTGCCATGGGACCACACAAGTAATGTCACAATTTTCTTTTCTTAAATGTGAACAACTCCAACCAATTTGTACAACCCACCTTTTTGGATAACCCCAATAATCACCTCGTTTGAATCAAAACACTTAAATCAGCATCTAATGGATTCAAATTTCACCTTGTAATCTTGTTTTGGTAACTAACTAATTCATTTAACACATTCTTTGTGACCTTTGGGACATAATACATCTCTAATGCACTTGAAAATCCTATTTAACAATTTGAAAACAATAGGGCCTTTCCCATACACATGAAGAGGATCTCTAAGATAACATAAAATTTGGAGAGACAATAGTTGATTTCCCAAAATATTATATGTCAAAGATATCCTTATCATTTATGAAAGTTTTATGAACCTTCATCACTCTTGATTGCTTTTCATTATTCATAAAGTTTAGTGTCACATTAGCATCCATATTTACTTGTTCATCTATATTGCAAAAACATGTAAAATACATGTAGTTTAGTATATGAAATATGTATGTAAATATGTTGAATACCTACAATTTAAACCTTGTGGCTAGGAAAAAAACGTCCAAATTAATCCAAGGTTATATGGTGTTAATTCAAATAATAATGGTGAAGGATATGGAGGCTTATCAATTCAATAATGATCTTCATAAATATAAATAATCATTTAAAAATATAAATTCTAGTGATGATGATTCATCAAAGCTAGTTCGGTTTGGACAAGTTTAAGTTCCATAAGTCATGGTGATCATTTAGACAATTCCAAATTGTAATTTGTTTAACCCATCTCCAAGTAAAAAGGCATGGAAAGGTAGCTTTTTGGATTATTGTCTTTTCAAAAGGAATTCTAGTGCCATATTCATGAGCAAAATTTCAAGATCTTTTCCACCAATTTGCATCCCACTTATCTTCAATTGAATATTAATGTTGTTATTGATTCAATTCAATTAAACAACCATGCAATCTCATTAAATATTTTTATTCAAATGGAACTTAATTTTAACAAATCATTTTTTTCTTCAAATTGATCGCTTGATCATCACAATAGTGCCACTAATAGAAAATTGGCATTTTGCAATTGTCATTGACAATTGATTTTTAATCACAAATGCACATGCAATTGAAAAATACCATAGTTGATTGAAGCAAGTTGCACATGATTTTTAGTTGCATGCAACATTTTGTACTTGACATGCATATATGGTATCATTATGTAATTTCATCCATCATATTCATTTAGAAAGCCAATGGCTTATATGAAATGCAATTGCATGCAATTAAAATGAACTTCTTTTGTATTGCAACATGTCTATGGTTTTGACTAGTTATTAAATGACACATGAGAATTTAAACTTATCTTGATATTAAATTAATTTAGATCATCCAACTTAGGGCTAATAGGTTGTTGACACATGTTGTTTAAATAGGTGGGTAGCTACTTAGATAACTTAGGTAACTAGGTAGGCCTAGTTGGCTAAGTAGTTAAGTAATTTGGGACAATCTTATTTTATTCTGGGTTTAGCCTTTAGAGTCAAACCTTTTAAATATTGGTTCATCCCAAATGTCATTTGTTTTTTCGTACTTCTAGTCCACCTAGTTATATTTTTTACAAATTTGAAAGGTATGACAAACAATATGTGATAAAAATCCTAGTTGTATCTATTGCAACTAATACCTAATAGCTAAATGTTATACTAAAATAGTTTACCTACTAGCCATATTAAATATTATAGGTAATAATAAATAATAAATTTTAATATTAATTATTTTTACCGATATAAATATATATTGAAATAATTATAATTATTGTAGCTATAGCTAGTTGTAGGATTGAACAGATTAACTACATTATTATTATTATCATTATAGTTAATAATTAATAATAATGGTTAGTCATATTTATTATTGTAACTAGTAGGGTAAGGTAGGCTAGTTAATGTAACCTACTAGCATTAGATCTAATTTAACCTAAATAAATCTATTGGATATACTAATTTAAGTATGTACTAGCTAGGTCATTATTTTTATAACATGTGTTCATTTTGTATATCATTAGTTGTATGTTAGTTGCACACACAACCATATAATTCAAAAAATTATATGAAACCAATTTTGTAGTTACAAGCATGATCGATTTAATTGTAAATGACAACTAAGTTGCAAAATAATTGGTTGCATATGACATGATTTCTATTAGTGCATGCAAGAACATCAAGCTTGAGTTTTATAAACATTTAAATTTTTTTATGGAATGTACATTAATTTTTTTAAAAACAATTTAAATTCAAATTTTAAGCTTCAGTCTGAAAAGGAAGATTTGTTCAAAGGTTGACGGAAAAGAATTAAAGATAATAGTAAGTGGAAATTTTGAAAAGGTATTTGGAAAGTTTATGGAATATATTCTCATAATTTAAAATTTTGTTAAATTAAAATTTTAATCTTTCACTTTGACAAGGAAGATTTGAAAAGGTATGTGAGGAAAAGATTAAAATAATGGTAAAGGAGGTGTAGATTTTGAAAGGATATTTGAAAAATAGTTATAAATTTTTTTGCCTTTTCATGTAAGTGGGTAGGGGAGAGGAGTGCGGTAGCTAGGCTTGGAAGAGCTAGTTATTTTAGCAGACAAGAATTACATGACTACGTGGTGAATGGCTTGAAGCCATAGACTTTGGATAGATCTAGAGAACAATTGTAATGAATAATAAATAATACAACTTGCAAGTATAGAGTAAGTTCTTCCTAAATTGAGCTTTTGAAAACCATGAACTTGTGGGTTTACAGGACCAGGTTCTTGGAGGGTGGGTAGGGGTTACATATTGGTTGGGTGGGTGAGTGGTAGGTAATAAGGACATAGATATGGGATGCACCTTCTTCTTGGGGGAGGAGGACTTGGAGATAGCAAATGGCTGGGCTGATCTCTTTCCATGAGACCTCTGAGGGCTTTCCTGGATCCTGAAGAGACATCCACATGGGGACACCATGCGGAGGTTTCTTGAGAAGTGGCACCAAAAAACAGATTCAGGTTCAACTGCACTCTAGTTTGATCTGCCAAGTGGACTCCTGCGGAACTGGAACCTTAACTTCCTGCCTACATATTTTAACAAGCTTTTCCCATTCTTAAGTACACGTGAGGAAGGAAGGAAGGAAGGCTCTGTCAAACAAGGTGGGCCCATTGTGAAGAAACCCAAACATAAAGGACAATGAAAGTGGCATTGGAAAACAGAGGTTACTATATGACCACCTTGTACCCAGAACCCATTATTTTATCATGGAAGTCGAGGTAGGTTGCAGCAACGACCCTGGTACAGCTTCCATCATGTGGGTTGCAAAACGTTATGTTCATGTGTGATATGACCCTAACTCACGAAATTCAGTGGTACTATGGACGACTGTAGGTTCTATGATCAGAAAGTGGGCTGGAAAGTGGGCTGGTGCTCAGTTTTTTGGTACTCCTGCTCTGGCTCACAATTTCACAGGTTCTTTCAATTTATAACATCCAAAAACTTACTTGTCTGGCTGGTCTGATGACTTCTGTCCCAGGTTCTGGCCTGCACTTGCGTGAGTGTTTAGTGTTAAGTGTGTTGTGTGGTACTTCTTCGTATTGGGTTTGGGAAGTCAATAGTCAATACATTTCTTGACTTGTACACCTTCTTCACTTTTGACACTGCACCTCATCCTCATTCCTCATGGTACCTGTGGTTCATTGTCATCCCATGACTACAAAATTTTCACGGGGTAAAGTGTTGAAGAGTGGAGTGTTTGCCTGAATCATTATTCATTGTGATGGCCAATCTTCTCAGCCCCACGCCCCACCTGCTGACCCTGGACCATGTGACCCAGTCAAACACTCTTGATCATCATCACATAATTTCTGCACTTGTGGCAATTTCTAACAACCACCTGCTGCATCACACAAAACAGTGTAAACCAGGAAGTTGCGAATGAACAATGAACCATTAAGTTAGCTTCTTCACAAAGATCAGTTCCCAGGGCCAGAGGATGAACCAGGACCCACTGGGCCACCATACAGGATGGATGGTGTGTGGACAGGAAACACTTTTTTCATTGTATTTCTGTCCTATAGCTAACCACTGTGGTAAGCTATGCACTAACCATCAACATGCATCTACCAACCTAGTAGCCACCAGGTGCCCTATCTACTTACCAACCTACATACAAGTAACCCACTTACATTCACTACATCATTTTACCTACTTACCCATATACAGAGGGTAGTACCTAGGTAGTGTGAGGGGGGAATAGGAGGGCTTTTACGCGATAGGTTACCCAGGTGGAAATTCAGCTGTGGTTCATCCACAACTGAGTCATCATAATGGGTTTCCAAAGGATGGTGCATTGGTCGGTGTTAGTTCACATTATCCAAAAGCTTTTGCCACTCTCCGACGACCTGGCACTCCCTGGATCTGGCACAAATAGACATTGGGTCCTAGGACAGATGACAAATGCATGCCTGTTTGTCTCAAATTTTGAGAATGTTTCATACATTCGGTAAATTGTGTGGAACATATCCGAATGTATGGAACATTCGGTAAATGTTCCTGTAAATGTATGGAACATTCGGTGAAGGTATTCCTGAAGAGCATCATGAAACCATTGTTGAATTAAGCTTTGTATAAGAAACACCAGCCTTCGTGTCATCATGATAGAAAGTAGGCGACTTGAGGCATCCAAACCTTTATGAATTGAATTAAAGTTGCATAAAGAGCTGAAGGTAAGTCAGCTTGACTTGAAAGTCAAATCCTTAGCCCTCAACGACTAAATTATCATGAAATCCTCTCTTTTTCCACCAGATTTTAGTTTGGATTGGCCTTTTATGTTTTCAAATTTAAAAAAGATTCATTCAGGACACTGTGAGAAATATTTGGTGGAAAACTTGGCTTCAAGGTCTTCAATTAAAAATAAAATTATTATATTGCTGGCCAGTGCTGCCATTATGAAGGATCTCCTAAGGCCTTTGACATACCTTGGATGGGCTCAATGGGGTTGGACCTGCTCTTAGGTCATATTTGCAATCTGATACCAATGTGTGTATTATCGAATAAGTGAAATTGCCATCAGACTGCATGATGGTAAGTTATACACTCCAAAGCAACACCACTAGCTTGAAAATGCTGGCAGCATTATCAGAATTTATAATAATAAAAGTCTGAAGCTGAAAATGAATTTGAGTACTTTCATGCAATGATATTGAAAAATGTCAATGCAGGCGGGCGGAAATCCAACACCAACATCACATTCAAGGTTATGTGCTCATGTTAGTATCTGACAAAATGAGGAGGTCGAAAGCATCCCTTAGTTGAGGGTACAGAGAAAAGACCCATCTAAAAAACAAGGCCCTTCTCAACTTTGAACAAAATTTTACCACCAACTGGGAAGTGAGAAAGAGAGAAGTTTGTTGTAAATGGTTTCACCAAATCAGTTGGTGAAATTGGGGCGGATTGTGTCATTCCAGGGAATGTAAGTTGTGAGTAAGTTAATCCAATTTCGAGCCTGATCCCCATTTTCAACCAGCTTCAGATATGCCTTGGGTAAACCAGCACCATGTTTAAAACCCCAGTTCTTTCTGTGCTTGCATAGAAACATCATAAATATCTCATTCTAAGACTAAGTCAGGGTCTAGATCCAGATTCTGAGTCCAGATTTATCATTTCCCAGGTTATGTATATCCACTAGGAGGCCTCACTCATGAAGGTGAAGGTACTAGTCTATAGGTGCTGGTTCACACTGCCTTCTGCAGATGAGATTTGCTACATGTCCTTACTTACTTGCATAGCTGAACAAGGCAAAAATTGGATTTCTTCCAGATTTTAAAGAATGGATTTGCAAGTGCAGCATGTAGTACTAATGTGTAGGGGAAGGCCCCATGGTGAGCCAGGGTTGGCCAGGGTGAGGGCATCCCAAAACAAGGGTCTTAGCACAAGGTGGTAGCTGAGTCTGGCCTCACATTTGGAAATTTCCCCACCTGTGGGCCTTATCAGGCAAACTGTGTGATGAGCCAAAACATATGCAGATTAGGATACAAGGGGAACAGGAGGCACCATACCCGGTAAACCCAATAGCTAGATTTTCTATAATAGAATCACTTCTTTCAGTAGCTATTCTGTAGGTGTAAAAGGCCTCTCTTCTAAGGATGAAGAACCTGTAGAAGGGCCCCTTAATCTAAATTTTCTGCCTCAACTTGTCATGGCATCTCTTGTGTAAGGTTCCTCATTAACAAGGAACCTTATATGTAAGGTGCCTCCTCTCCTCTGAAATGAATCACAGCTATTTGTCTAAAAGAAAAAATCTATGAGCAATTTATGTAGGGTAAGGATTAATGTTGGGGGATTCTCACTTTTTCATGAGAACCTCCGGTTATGGTCATTAACCTAGATTTAAAGAACCAGATAGGTTTTTTTTTAATTTTTTTTTTTTTCAGAGAAGCAGTCAGGGATTCAAGAATTTGGAAAAAAAACCCCTTGTCCAATTCTCACATTGATGATTCTCGCAAATTTGTTAGCTGGCAGTTTTCAAAGATGATTCTCACAACTTGGTTATCATTAAAAAAACATTATTAAATTGAGATATTTTTCTTGTAATTCAAAAAACTAAATAATCAGTATTATTAGCCAAGAAAAGATGAAACATGAAAAAATCAAGTTTTTTTTTCAGTTTTTCATATATTCACAATTTCCCCTCTCTCAAATTCATCCTCAAATTTCTCCAATTCCTTTTCCCTAACCTTAAATCTAGGTTACTAGGCCTTACCAACCATCCTATACCTAGATGTTAACGTAGACCCTTATTATTGAGAATTAGAACCAAACATTTCATTATACTCGAAAAGGTTTTCATTTTGAAACATTTAGATATGATGAGGGTTCTCATAAGGCAAGTTCTTAGCTTAGTGAGAATTGATGAGTTGACTTTCACTTAAGGTATTGCCATTTGTGATACCCATCGATTTTAAAGGTGAGAACCAACCTAAAAACATTGTCAAGTCTCATTTAATTTTTTAAAAATTGCCTAACATTAATAAAAACCTCAAACATGGTTGTTCTACAAATTGTGGTCATTCCTTGATTCCCCCTTTACACACAGAGGGTCCTTATTGCACTCAATTTGGCTTCAGCACCTTCATGCCTTAATTTTATTTCGTTCTTACACCTTGCTAAACACCTACGCTATCTACACATAGCAAACCATGCATTGGTGAGTTTCAACATTCAAACTTAATCTCGTAACCTAAAGCTAACCCCAACCTCTAGATGGGTGGAACTAAAACCCGCTACAAACTTTTTAAATGGTCTAAAGCCTTGTCACTTGAAATAACCATTTCTCGTCTTTTGGCCTAACTATAGACTTGTCTAATTTAAGGACTTATCACCAAGGTCATCTACTCAGACACCCTTCTTCAAACCCTCATTTCTTTGGCACTTATGCAACTTATGAGTGTTGTCAAATCGGGAGTCAAACCCAACCTAACACTTAAGCTCACAACCCAAGCTGCCACGAAGGCCACCCCACAATGGCCCAGACTTGGGCCCCAACTAGGTGAATCTTTTCACTTGAACGTTCACTTTAAAGGGCATGTCATTCTCCCCCACTTTAGAGATGTCAACATTTTCATTGATGTTACTTTGGGGTGACCGCCTTTGGCATTTTTGCTAACTCCTTTCCCTTCGACCTAATGGTGGGATTAATTATTTCCCAATCAAAGGAGCCCATTCACACTATATTTTTGTGTTTTCAGCGCATGAAGTATTACCTAGTGAGTCTTTTGTTTTCACCTAGTGCATTCGTTTTTGGTGTTTTTTTCAAATTTCCCCTATTCAACTATTTCTTCTTCCTTCGATGCCCACTTCGAGTTTAACTTAAAAGTTTCAATCACCACACTAAATGGTTACAAATGCGCCAATAGATAGTGTTGGATCAAACTTTACAATTCAAATCCTTTTATCGAAGCAAACATGATTCGTGAGTTAATGTGCAAGAAGTTTTACTTTTCCACTTAGGAATGTGCCATTTTATTCACATGCACCACCACCTCGATTTCACCTAATCGAACCTTGGAGTTTTTCAATCCGAGCTTAACTCCAAGTCCATTTCCATTGGTTTGCCACTCCCTTGCCTTCCCAATTGTTTCCTTCACCATGAACCTTAGCGTTTTCACAGCTGACCACACTCGTGAAACCCTCAGCCTTCGCTTAATGAGAATAATTGATTTGGTAATTTTGTGGGCACTTTCCCCCATTTTAGAAGTTAATGTCCTCATCAACATTATGGCCATTTGCAAGTGGGTCATTCTTTTTCTTCCAAGTTTTTTTCATTTCAAGTTTGTGACCATTTTCTTGCTCGAACTTGTTCACCATATCTAGTAGATGGTCCATGTGAACATGTTGCATCCACACTACCTCCAAATGATGGCAACCTTTATATTTTACAAGATATTCTTTGCCTTTGAGGCTTGTTTGCCTTGTTCAAAGTATGCCTTTGATTTCAACCGCAAGCTTGTGTTCGATGGCATTCACATCCGGTCACACTCTTTGCTTCCAGTTTCACCTCTATTTGTCATACATAAACAATTTCAGTTTCAAAATGTGAAAGGTTGGATGTGGCCCATGCAAAATTTCATAATGCCTCGTGTATTTGGGGATAAAACATGGGGCTAATCCTTTGGGCATTTAAAAATCCTAGTTATCCAACCACACATGTTGCCCAACCTCAAATTCCACATGCCTTTGTGTTTTATTGGCATGCTTTTCATATCATTTTTGAGCCTACTACAAGAACCTTTTGGCTCAAACATATTTATCCTCACACCCCTTGACCATCTCCATAGATTCCTTGAAATGATCTTTTCATCCCATGGGAATGGTTAAGTCCATTAGCTTCTTGGCTTAGTTTCCCAATGTTAATTTAAATGGGGACATTTTAATTGTTGAATGTGTTATGGAGTTCTAACAAAACTTTACCATGCTTAAATATTCGCCTAAATATTTTTAATCAACATTCACATAATTTCTGAAGTATTGATTCAACACCCCATTGCCCCTTTCTATTTGGCCATCGATTTGTGAATGGAATGCCATACTAAATGACAATTTTGTCCCCACCTTTTGGAACAAATAATTTCAGAAGCCTATTATAAATTTGGCATTTCTATCACTTATGATAAATTGTAGCATCCTACATATCAAAGAACAACTTTGCCAAATCAAAAGTTGTCATAATCATTTTAGTTAGAGCCATTTTCATCAACTTGGAAAATTGATCAACTACCACAAGAATGGCATCCATTCCATTCCATTTGGGTAGTCGGGTCATGAAATCCATGGAGACACTCTCCCATGGTTTATTTGGGATTGATAGAGGTCTAGATAGTCCATACTTTTTTTTTTAATATGGATTTTGTACTTTGGCATTTTCCATAGGTTATCATGGGCATGCAAGCAACCAAGATTACAAGATTTTATAACCCAAATGAAAATAAGGGTATGCCTAATTCTAAATCTAGATCATGAAATAAGAAAAACAAGAACAAGAACACGAAATGTGCGAAACAAGATTCTAACAAGATTTTATTGCAAAGAAAAAACAAAATAAGGCTATGACAAAAAAATGTACCCAAAATTAGTGTTGAACAAACTAAAGGTAAAGGGAATTTTATTTATATTTATACTCATTGGGCACTTAATTCAAGGAAATTTCTCAACTTCCAATCCACATGTGGCCCATTTTCACCCATGTGTGCCCATGTGCACCTATGTGTGGCCCATGTGTACCCATGAGTAAACTATGAGTGAACTAAAATTCAACTAAAAATGGACTAAAATTTGATTAAGAATGAACTAAAATTCAACTAAAGGTGAACTAAAAATTAACTAAAAGTTAATTAAAAGTGGATTGAGAGTAAACTAAAACTTAATTGAAAGTGAACTAAAAGTGAACTAAAATTTAATTAGAATATATTCAAAAGTGAACTAAAATTAAATTAAGAGTTAGGTACAAGTTCATTACAAATCATCGATGAACATTCAAATGAATGAATTTCATGGCATTGACATCTGTGACACAAGTGCACACAAAATGCTTTACATCTTCTTTCATTACAAGCCAGTAAAACCACTTCCCTACAACCACCCTCATGGTTTGTTCACCGCAATGCCCTACCATGGGCACATCATGCTCTTCTTGCATGATCTTTATGTGCAACTTCTCTACTATCACATAAATTTGGGATTATTTCCATTTGAACAATCCTTCTTTCAAGGTGATGTTTTTCATTTTTTTTCATTTTCATACTTCCTTGAAATAATGTTGAGCTAGTGGGTCTTACACATTTGCCTCCCTTATTTTATGTTCAAAACTTCTTTCGACCTTGAAAATGGCCTTTAGTCTTGGTTAAAGGTTTTTCCACTTGAAATTAGTCCTTCTTGTTCAGTGTAGTAAGGACTATGTTGTCCCATCTTGGTTTGTGGATTAATTCCACATCCAACAACACCAAGCTATCATGCCATTTTAGTTGTTTCACTAAGGCCATTGGTTGGGTTTCAAAATACCTCAAGGAAACATTGTCTAGGAAGACCTTGGTCTTGTGTGTCCCAAAGTAGTGTTGTTGTGTTTCAGGCAACACACGATGGCATACAACTCCTTTTCATCAGTTGGCCATTGCAATTATGCTTCATAGAGCCTTTTTCTTACAAAATTAATGGGGTGTGCATCTTGGATGAAGACCCCACCGATAGCAAAGTCACTTGCATTAATGTGGACTTCGAACAATTCAATGAAACCTAAAAACATCAATATAGGGGCAAACAAAAAATTCTCTTTCAAGTCCTCAAATGCCTTTTGTTATTCCTCTTTCCATTTGAAAGGTAACTCTTTGAAAAGGTTCGAAAGTGGTTTTGCCATTTGCAAAAATCCTTTTATGAACTTTTGGTAAAAATTGGCCAGGACTAAGAAGGATTATATTCCTTTGATTGTGACTAGTCTTTTCTAGTCTCTTATGGTTTGCAACTTCCTAGGGTCCGACCTCAACCCTTCCCTTGACAAAATGTGCCCAAGGAAATCCATCTCTCCCTAGGCAAACTCACATTTCACCCTATTGGCAAAGAGCCTATTTTCATGGAGCTTATTCAAAATATATTTTAAGTGTTTTACATGTTCTTTTGTTGTCTTGGAGTACACCAAGATATCATCATTGTAGATGATCATAAACTTGTCCAACTTTTCATGGAAGATAAAGTTCATAAGGGTGGTGAGCATCGACGAAACATTGCACAACCTAAATGGCATCACCAAAAACTCATACAAGCCATACCTAGTCCTCATTGCCATCTTTTCCACATCTTCACCCATGATGTGGATTTGATAGTACCTCAATTTGAGATCAATTTGGTTAAAGTATTTTGCCCCATTGAGTCGATCCAAAAGATCATCAATGTAGGGCATAGGATAATTATTCTTTATGGTTATTTTATTGAAATCATGGTAATCAATACACATCTTCAACTTGCCATCCTTTTTATTATCAAACAAAACTGGGGCCTCATAAGGTGACTTGTTTTGTTGAATATAACCCTAATTGAGGAGGTCATTTAATTGTCTTTTAAGTTTTTCCAATTCTTTCTAGTTTAACCTATAAGGTGCCTTAGACAACAGGGCCATTCTAGGTGCCACTTCTATTTTATGGTCAACCTTTCTACAAGGTGGAAGAACATTGGGGAATTCATTTGTTAAAACCTCTAAAAATTTATGAGTGAATCCAAAATACAAATAAGAGGTCACCTTGCCCCTTGTGGCTTAAATTCCCCATGGGAGACTTTCAAAGACATCAAAACCAAAAAACTAGGCGACTAAACTTCATTAACCAAAACAAACAAATTAATTCCCACTTGTGCCAACACATAATTATAATCCACATCTAAGTTCACTAACTTAAAACCAACTTTGGCACAAACTTTAACTTGCTGTTGTTGTAAAGGATGTCTACTTCATAGTCATCCAAAAATGTGTTTCTTAGAATTATATCAAAATTATCTAAGTCACAGAGGGTGAAGTTTTCAAAAAATTGAACTTCGTAAAACAACCCAACACTTAATGCTACCCTAAGCAAGGGTCTAATTATGCCTTGTGCCAATTGCATTGTGATGGGGTTTGCCACTAATTTGATCTTGATTCCAAATTACTTTGTCACGTGTAGAGTCATGAACAAATTGATCATTCTTTTCTCCAAAAAAAACCCACAACTTTGTTATTTATCTTACAATTTAACTTTAACAAACTAGTGTGGCTTGTGCCATTGGCCCAAGTGTTACTATGTCCTCAATTGATTTTTCCTTCCAAAACCTCATTTTTTGGAATTTATTTGGAATTTTTAGCGCCAAAAATCACTTTAAAAATCAATATCTCCCACATTTCTGAATCCAAATCTTACCAAATAAATTCCATTAAATCCTACTCATCAAGATCTTTCCATCAACACCAAAGACACATTCCAATTCCTCCAAAAAAAAAAAAGAGTTAAAATTTAATTTAATTTTCCGTGAAGAAATCATTCAATATTCAAGAACTTTTTGCACTGCAAGTCCAAACGTCATGGAAAGCTTGGTGCGCGATGGCAAGAGCGGTGGCAGCGAAGGGAGAGCTTAGAGAAGAAGGCAAGATGTTCCCTTGGTTTGCTTGGTGCGACGTCGTTTATATCTAAACTATCTGGTATATTCAGAGGCCGGGCCAGTTCTGCCATAGAAAACAACACTGGAATTGCCGCCATAGCAGACAATTCCACTGTGGGGACTTAGTCTGTCTGTGTGCAGAACGCCCTGTCACAGACGGACTAAGTGAATTAATATATTAGATTGGAGGCTTTGTTTTCATGAACCCCTATTTTGACCACCAAGCCCCCTTGGATGATTAACTTACCTTGGGAAAAGTAATCACTTACCAAGGTGACTTAAGGTAGTCCTTCACCATGTGTCCATTGTTGTCACAATTGAAACACTTGACCTTGAACAAGTTCCGTTTTGCCTTCTTTGCTGGTAATTCCTTGCCCATCAACTTCTTGTTGCTTTGAGGCCTTGGTTTCCCTTGGCCCCACTTGTTGCAACCTTTGCTTTGATTGTTGGGATCAACTTTCTTATGTGTGACCCCACTTTTGATTTCACCCTTGGGGCACGAAAGGCAATTGTCTTCCATGCACTCCACCATTTTCATTAAGCCTTGGCATGTCTCCGAAATATCCATCTTTTGATAGACGACCTTTCGCACCCAAAGCTTTAGACCATGCAAGAAAATTAACTTTTTCGCATACTCCTCTTTCAGAGGGACCACAGTCAACATCTTATTGAATTCCTACACATAGGTGGCCAAAAAGCCTCCTTCGTCTCCTTGGGTGAGTTCCAAAAGCTCCATCTCATCCTTGTGCACCAAGTCATGTAATGTGAACTTCATGTTCAACCTCAACTTGAATTCCTCTCAAGTGAGGGTTTCAAGGGGGTTGGGTGTCTCCTAATTATGAAACATCCACTAGTCCCACATGTGTTCCTTGAAGAGAGTATGAACAAAATGAATCCGCTTCTTGTCTGACTCAAGGGCTGAGTTTCCATGCACGCCTCCACTTGGTGCAACCATGGCTACACCTTTTTTGTCTTAGTCTCCTTCCCAGTGAAGGAGTCTGACAATCTTGCCTTGATGGCAACCTTGGTAAAACCCCCACTTGGAGCACCGCTAATGATTCCCAATCCTTCCACAATTCGGCCCATGAGCTTTGAGGTCTCATTATTTTGTGATGTAACTTCTTTATGTTACATCACAAAGGCTTAGAAGGTGTTGAGGAGGACAAAAAACTCCTTGGAGGTCTTTAATCTCCCCTCATTTGGTTCACCTCCCCCTTTTGGGCTTCGAGGGCCTTGGCCTCTTGTGGACGCTCTAGGGCATGTTTGCCCCTTTTTCCCCTTCCTTGGTTGTTTAGGAGAAGGACCAACAAGGAATCACCATTGTTCGATTCTAAAAAAAGAGTGGAAATCCACATGTTCCAATGATTCCTCCTTAAGTTCAAGAAATTTTTCCTTCCCTTTGCTCTTATTTGGAACCACAAAAGTCTTTATCGATGAGCCCACGCTTGTTTTGATTTCTCCCTTGCTTAAGGCAACGAGGGAAGGAGTCCTTTCTTGGGCCATAACTTTGCTTGGCCCAACTTCATCTTTCCTTTTCGTCTTATTTTTTTTACTTTTGTGGGGAGGGGCTTCTACGGCCTCTTCCACCATTTCCCTAAGGCTTTGAACCTCTTCCTCATGTAGCTCCTTTCCAACCATGGTCTTCTTTAAGGTGACCAATTCCTAGAAAATTGTTTCTTTCTTTTTCTCATTTTTGATCTTGTTCTTATTTTTGGCTTTGGGTTCCACCACAATTATTGTGCTCGGTATCGGTTCATTTGAGGCCATTTGCCTTTGAAACATTCACCTTCCCCCCAATGCCTTAGAAACTTTTCTAATCAACCCTAGGAGCTTACTTTGATACCATTTATTGCACCCAGTTTCACCTTGGTGCCCTTACGCCTTGACTCCATTCTGTTCCTCCTCCTTATTAAACACTTATGTTACTTGCACATGACAAACCATGCACTAGTAAGCTCTAGCATTCAAATTTTGTCTTATCACCTAAGGCTAACCCTAACCTTTAAACAAATGGGATTAAAACATGTTGTAGATTTCCCAAGTTGTCCAAGGCCTTGTCACCCAAAATTACCATCTACCATCTTTTGGTTTAATTGCATGCTTGTTTAGTTCAAAAACTTAGCACGTTGAGGTCATCTTTTTGGACCGTCTTCCTCAACCCTCATTTTGCTGGCATTTATATGGTTCGTGAGTTTAATCAAATCGAGAGTCAAACCCAACCCGACATTTTAACTTGCAACCCAAGCTAGTGCGAGGGCCACCCCATGGTGGTCTAGACTTGGGCCCCAACTAGACAAATCTTTTCACTTGAAGGTCCACCTAAAAGGGCATGTCAATCCTCCCCTTGGCTCCCCTTGGGACTTACATGCATGCTTCACCATGCTAGTAGTAGTTATTTATTGGTTCTATCCTATAGAGGCATTGTGGGAACACCTTTTGAATGGGTATAAAGGTCGGAGGATCTTCCTTTTTTTTCAGAATGGTTGTTGTTCTAGTGAAAGAAATTAAATTAATTGTTATAATGGATGATTTGGATTTCAAAATTAAAGATGTTGCATTTGGGGCAAAGGTGTTCACTAGATATGGCACCTTTGATCGAATTACAATAGGAACATGGAAGATCTAGGCTATGCATATTTGCATTGTGATTTGTTGGATAGGGCAACTTTGACCATAATCACTTTGAGGGTGAAAGCTCATTATTTAGAAATGCATGAACAACATTTGTAAAAAGGCATGTTTGTGAAGGTTGAAAATTTTGGAATTGAATCAAAGTCTAAAAGAGGTTTTGAAAATGATGACATGCATGTTGTTATCGTAATTGAGTCGATAACCATTGTGTTGTCAATTCCTACATTCCAACCTGAATTAATTCCAATGTTTTTTCACATGGATTGAATTAGAGAATTCAGAAGTTTTTCAAATTTCTGATAGCTACTTTACCAAAATGGATACATCAATTTCAAAAATCAAAACATGAAAATATATTATATACCAATCATGAGTACCTATTTCAATTATTATGGTTTCTAAAATATCATACTAATACACGTTTTCAAGTTTTGATCGATATTTACGGAGTTGATCATCCCTCCCGAAACCTTTGTTATTCAATCATGTAATGGATCAAACCAAAAATCACAATTTTTAGAAAATAAAAATTTCACAAAATATCATATCCCATAATGATGGAAAAATTTGAATATCATAGTTTACTTATACAATGAAATGAAAAACAAAAATTAATATTTGATGATGTTATGCATAGAAAGTAACTATACCTTTATACAATGATATGTTTATTTTTTACAAGGGATGTTGAAACTAATGTTTTTTTTACTTTGAAATTCATAATTCAAGGATTATTACAATTATACAATAAAGACATATCTTTTGACTTAACAAAAAAAAGGCTTTACTTATGGCATCAATAGGTAAAATTGCTTTCAATATTAATGGTTTAACAATGCATAAACATACATGTTCAACAATCCTTATCTAGTTTACCAAAATTATCATTAAATTCATTAAATAGGTTTACATGTTGATATGAATAATTAAAATTTGTTGTGATAGATGAAACATGAGTTGTTGGTGTTTGAATGTTTAATGTTATAGATAATAGGTTAAGATCCATAAAACACATTCAAAACAATTTTTTTGGTGGTGTTGATGTTATCATGACAAATGATTACTATCAAGCACCCCTTGTGAAAGATAGTTGGATCTTTCAAAATATAAAAGATAATGTTAATGCACTAGCACCAAATTTTTGGCAAACATATGTCCAATGTTATGAATTAAATAAAGTTGTGCGACAATCTGATATAGTCTTTATAGAATTACAATAGAAAATACAAAGGATACTAAATTTATAAATTCAACTTGTAATCGATAACCACCCAACAATTTTACTATTCCATATTTATTTTATATAAATAAACTTGTGCAAAAATAGAATGAAAATGTGTTCATTAACAAATTAGGTCTCATTTATTTTCAAATTAATGGACATCAACCATCAATCATGCCCACCACCTTATAAACTTTCAAATGATCTGAGTAAAACTACGGGTTTGCATTCTACAATTAATATAAAAAATATATGTTGGTTGAATTATGTGATGGTAACTATGTAACATCTTATGGTCTTATGAATGGAGCTGATAACATTTTAAAGCATCAACAACATGTTGTGAAAAAACCATTATATGGATAATGTTTCAAAATTTTAAAATTGGAACACAAACAAGAGAAAAATATAATCATTATTATGACAACAACATTGAATCAAAATGGACACCAATTAAACCCATCATCAAAGATATAAAAGTTGGTATATAAATCTCAATCATTTATCATAACAAAGATTCAATTTCCAGTTCAACTTACAACATCAAGAACCATTTATCGTTCTCAGGGATTATCACTAAATGAATTGGTTTTTGATCCCACTAATGTTAAAAAACATGGGTTAACATATATAACATTATCTCGCATTCAAACAAAAGAAAAACTAATTTTGTTAGCTCCTTTCCAACATGAAATTTTTTATGTGGATCCAAGAGTACATGTAGAAATGAATAGATTGAAAACAATTGCAACTTGGATACCATTAAGTCCCCAATTTAAAAACTTACATAATTCTCATGTAATCATCTTGAATACAACTTTTTTACGTAAACATTTTGAAAACATCAATCATGATCATAACCTTCAAATGTCTCATATCTTATGTCTTATAAAAACAAAAATACACCATGCATCAACAAATGTGTACAAATTTATAAATTCATCGAAATATTCATATATTTCAATTCATGATGGTCACGGGTTAATGATGATGTACAACATACACATGCACTTAGATTCCTTCAATGCAATAATTAGCGATGGTTCAAAATATATAACAACAATTTTTAATACTAATACATGAAAAAAAAAATTTGCATGTGTGTATAGAGTTCATTCATGTTCAATTTCTACATTCCTAAATAATCTTCAAACTATAATTCAACAATTTTTTGAACATTGTCCAATCATCATTATGGGAGATTTTAATGTTGACATTCTAAAAAACAATAACGAACCAAAAAATAAACAAGAACTATTATATTCCATGGATAAATTCCAATTAAAATCACAATTTAGTGAAAGCACCACAAAAGTTGGATCTCAATCAGACCATATATGAGCAAATGTCCTTAGAAATGAATACAAATATGGTGTAATAGAAATATATGGTCAAATTTTCACAAATCGATTTATATTGCATTCAAATTACCAAACACACTTTTAATGTATAACAAAAAGCCATTAATGTCTCCATTTATTTAAAGTGTAACATTTGTGAAAATATGCATGTAGATGTTGCATTTTCCACCTAATTAATTACTCCCAAAATGTTGGCACCTTGTGGTTTGAATTTGCATTTTTACATTTTTTTTTCATGGACCATGTGCACAAAAACTCATAAATATCAATACCAAGACAAAAAAAATTTGAATGATTGTTTTATCCACACATACACCCATCAAACATCATAACAACACACCTTTCATGGAAAACCAAAACCCAAAATGCGACAAAAACAAATATAAGAAATGTCAAATTCTCAAACTTCAAAATGAAAATTGAGACCAAAAATAAAATCTTTCCATGTAAATTATATCCCTTCAATATTCATGTTTATTTTAAACATTGAAATACCTCATGCACATTGCTAAAAATTGTCTACATTATCCAAGTTTGAAAAACTTAGATTTTTTTAAACAATATAATTAATCACAACTTTATATTCATTTGTATGATTAAAGAAAAGACAATGGAACTATGGTTTCAATTTCTAAAACATGTACAATGAAAGCTTTACAAATGTGAAAAAAATAATTTAATGATCTTTCATAAAACCAACAAACTTGAGTTCAATATAACTTGAGTTCATAGTAGAACATTAAATGTACTACCATATTTTCAGGACAGAGCATCTCATGGCAGAGTCGCTTGTTACATGTGTTTTATCTAGTTGTGCTCACAGTCACCTCACATCTCTATAGCCCAAGCATGGACCAAATACACAGTTGTGTGAGTTGTCAGTCCACCTATGAATCATCACATGTTAACACTTTTCATCCTTTTTTGGGGATCATATGTTCCTGTCACATGAAATGTTCCCAATGTTCTGACAATATTACGAACAGCTTTTCAAACCAATTGCAACTCTTAACTGGAAAGTGCTTGTCCAAGAAACAAGGCTCCATTTCAGTGGCTTTCCATGGAGGGGGCTAAATCAGCAATGGGTCCTTATTGCAGACAGTACAAAAGTACTTTCTGTTTTTTTCCCTGGCTGTCCAGGTGCCCAACCTAGATGTGTCCGGTGACAACTAGACACATCTTGTGCTGCCCAGAAAAAAAATTGTGTCTTATTTGTGCAAGCATTGGGTGTGTATTGGCCACTAGTAAGAGGCATATTATGCCTCCTATTTTCTATTAAACACTCAAAGCATCCATAACAGGACCCAACTTTTGTGTATGGGTATAATCCATCTTTTTCTGATGGATTAGTCAAGGGCATACAAGAAGAGAAAGAAGCCAAAGTACTGTCTTCAATAAGAACTCATTGCTGATTTCCTTCCTTGTCAAAAGACAGGAACCATCAGCTACACTCATACCATGGTAAAAACCTAAACAATTTTATTTGAGTTTTTTCCAAACATTATAAATTTCTGTCCTTAGGCTAATTAATCATGATCACTGAGTCCAAATTTAACTTGTTTGGGGTTCAATATATCACCACTAAGAGGCCTCACTCAAGAAACTGAAGGTACCAGTTTAGGTGCTGGTTAACCCTGCCTGGAACTGTCTTCACAACACTCAAAAAGTAAAAATCAAAAGAACATGGTGGTGACTTGTTAAATGCCACCAGATGGGCCAATCATTGAGACAGGCTAAAGAAGTCAATCACATTTAATCACTGGACCTTTTGGAGAGCACTATATATTGTGCACATTTACAGGTTCAAAGTTCAAACTCAAATTCAGTGTATGGTAACACCCTTGACATTGGGTCTTACTTTATATGTCACCCAATTCTGATAATGCCCATGGTTGAGGTCTTTATATGACATAAAAAATAATATATATTTACTTTTTTCCACTTTTTTTTTCCTGTCATACGCAGCATGATATTAGAGATATCCGTAAAGTCAGGAAAAGACAGCAACAGTACCCTGAGTTTGGTCATACACAGGGTGAGATTCAAAAAAACCTGCAAAAAAGTACAGTAGCATTCAAGGGGGG
>Ga0116227_10002456_pt1 | contig 42132 bp, 37 predicted proteins | sample S1TSphgellanicum_FD_89693 | JGI IMG/M metagenome (GOLD analysis project Ga0116227, IMG submission 89693) | Host-associated microbial communities from peat moss isolated from Minnesota, USA - S1T2_Fb - Sphagnum magellanicum MG | ecosystem: Host-associated > Plants > Peat moss > Unclassified... | reverse complement strand
GAGGCGATGGACGCCATCGCCGCATCTTCTAACCAGATCGGCCAGATCATTGGCGTCATTGATGAAATCGCATTCCAAACCAACCTGCTGGCGCTCAACGCCGGCGTCGAGGCGGCGCGGGCGGGCGAGGCCGGGCGCGGTTTTGCCGTGGTGGCTAGCGAAGTGCGGGCTTTGGCGGTGCGCTCCTCGCAAGCCGCCGCCGACATCAAGGCACGGATCGGCGCCAGCATCCGCCAGGTCGAGACCGGCGTCGGGCTGGTCGACCATATGGAGCAGGCGCTCGACCGCATCACCGCGCGCATGGGCGAGATCAGCGCTCTGGCCCAGACCATCTCGGCGGCGAGCGAGGTGCAGCTCAGCAGCGTCAGCGCGGTCAACGCCAATATGGAACATATGGGCGGCTTCACCCGCCAGAACGCCGCAATGGTGGAAGAATGCGCCGCCTCGGCCGACAATCTGTCGGAACTGGCCGGGGATCTGGCCGAGCAGGTCGAGCAGTTCAGAATCGCGCATCGGCATGGGGGGGCGTGGACTTTGGCGGCTTAGGGTTGAAGGGGTTGAAAAGAGAAGATGCGAGGGGCTTACCCCCTCGCGCTCCCATGACGTCTTCCGACGACAGGGCAGTGGCACACGATCCTTGCGCGCATCCTCACTGCGCCGCAGGCATTCAAGATATCCTGCCTGCGGCGCGGGACGTTCGCGCTGCCCATCGCCCACCACCGCCCTTGCGTCGGGAGACGTAATGGGGGTGCAGGGGGCGATGGCCCCCTGCTTTCACGCCTTCTTCCCTTGCCATCCCCTCCATCCCCCGACAAAGCGGGCCAACGGGCGACCATGAGGGCTTTGAATGAACAGGCAGGCGGCGCGGCGACCATGGATCGTCGGCAATTGGAAGATGCACGGGATGCGTTCCTCGCTCGCCATTGTTCGGGAGATCGACGCAGCCGCACAGGCTTGTGACGGGGTCGATGTCGCGCTGGCGCTGCCGTTTACGCTGATCCATGCCGGGGCGCAGGCCGTTCAGCATATCGCGATCGGCGGGCAGAACTGCAATGTTCTTCCCGAGGGCCCTTACACTGGCGAGATTTCGGGCCCCATGCTGCTCGATGCCGGTGCAGGTTTCGTCATTCTGGGCCATTCGGAGCGCCGCATCGGCTTTGGCGAAAGCGATGAGATCGTGCGCCGGAAGCTGGGCGTCGCGCTGGAGAGCGGTCTGCGCGGGCTGCTCTGCGTGGGCGAAAGCAAGGCCGAGCGCGAGGCTGGTCTGGCCGCAGAGGTGGTGAAGCGGCAGGTGGCGCATGCTCTGGATGGCGTGGCGGGCGGCGCCGATCTGGCCATCGCCTATGAGCCGGTCTGGGCCATCGGCACCGGCCTGGTGCCCGATGCGCAGGCCATCGCCGCTATGCACGCCCTGATCCGCGAGACTTTGCGCGCGGCACTGGGAGATGGGGCGGATCGCGTGCCCATCCTTTACGGCGGCTCGGTGCATGAGGGCAATGCGGGGGAGATCCTGCGCATTGCCGATGTCGATGGCGCTCTGGTGGGCCATGCCAGCCTTGAGGCGGAGCGGTTTGCCGCCATCATCCGCGCGGCGCAGCCGGGATGATCGCGGCGCAGCCAGGATGATGGCGGGCTGATTCAGATGTAGCGCACCAGCCGCGAGGCCTGCTGATTCTGGCCAGCCGAGGCGTCGGCGCTCAGAGAATAAGCCTGCTGGGCCCAGATCTGCCCGGCGGAGAGGGCTGCGGCCTGCTCCGTATCCTTGGCCAGCGGCGAGCGGCCGACGGCGGCATAGGCCTGCTTGTCGGCGGGGGTGAAGACGCTCGACTGGATGTTGGCCGGGTTGATGCCGCTGCCCGTCTGCGCTTGCGAGGGCGCTGTCTCGGCAGTGGCGGCCGGTGCCGGAGTGGCGGACACCGTGGGCGTCGCGGCGGGAGAGGAAGGGGCCGGAGCGGCGGCGCTCACCGATGAGGGGGCGCTGGCGGCACTGCTGCTGGCCGGTTCGAACGGCGTGGCGGAGGTGGGCTGCGGCGTGGCGGCCTGCTGGGCGGCGGCAGAGGCTGCCGGTGAAGGGGTTTTGTCGTCCTCGTCATCCGCCTTGGCAGCGGGCGCGGCCGGGGCGCTGTCCGAGGTGGTCGAGGCACTGCTCGATCCCGAGGGGGCGCTGGTTTCGGCGGGAGCGGGCGAGGCTGTGTTGCCCGCGCTGCTGCCCGTGGCCGGTGAGGCACTGCCCGCCCCCGACGCAGTGCTCGTTTCGGACGGAGCAGGCGAGGCTGTGTTGTCCGCACTGCTGCCCGTAGCAGGCGAAGCGCTGCCCGACGCCGCGCTCGTTTCCGACGGGGCAGGCGAGGCTGTGCTGCTCGTGTTGGTCGCAGGCGCTGCCGTGCTTCCCCCGCTCGCCCCACTGCCCGATGCGGCAGGTGTGCTCTGCGACGAGGAGGCCGGAGCGGTATAGGTTGGGGATTCGCTTGGCGCCGGGGCGGGCTGGTACACCACCGCGGAAGAACCCGAACTGCCGGAACCCGAAGCGCTGCTGCCCGTGGTGGTCGAACTGCCCTTTGTGTCCGGGGAGGAGGACGTCGCCGAGCCGCTGCTGCTGGCCGGGGTGGTCGTCGTGGTGGTGCTGCCCGAAGAGCCAGACGGTTTCGACTGCGTGGGGACCAGGGTGGAGGTGATGCTGCTCAATGACATGTCGGGCTCCGGAAGGAGAATTTCATGTCACCGAATTAGAGAGCCAGCTTTGCAGGGAGGTCAATCGACCTGGTTTCCCGCGCCTGATACTTTACAATGAAGATCCGCCTAATCGCCATCCCCAGGGGGCCGCCCCCCTGCCTGCATCTTTGGCGCGAGATGTCCGCTTTCTGTCTGCCCCGGGCATTTCGCCTTGAAACGCGGGGTCTAGAATGGTCCATGTTCAACACGCATGGAGACCATCATGTCCGATACCGCTCTGCTCGTCATCGACGCCCAGGAATCCTTCCGCCATCTCGACAATTGGCAGGCTGACCTCGCGCCCGCTTATTTCGAGCGCCAGCAAAGGCTGATCAATGGCGCCAAAGCCGCCGGTCTGCCCATTCTGCAGATCTTCCATCTCTCCGAGACGGGGCCGTTTTCCGAAGCCTCCGGGCTGGTCGAAACGCTGGCGGAACTGACCATCGCGCCTGACGCCATCTTCAAAAAGCGCCGCCACAGCGCGCTGGTGGCATCGGGTCTGGATGTCTGGCTGACCGAACATGGCATCGGCCGTCTGATCGTCTCGGGCCTGCGCACCGAGCAATGCTGCGAGACCACCACGCGCCATGCCTCCGATCTGGGCTACACCGTCGATTATGTCGGCGAGGCAACCTTCACCTCGCCGATCACCGACGCCCATGGCCACACATGGAGCGTGTCCGACCTGCGCGCCCGCACCGAAGCCGTGCTGGCCGGGCGCTTTGCCCGCATCGCCACGGTGGAGGAAGCGCTGGACGCGGTGCAGGAGAGCGTGGCGGCATGAAGACAGCGCCGCATCCTGTCGAGGTTCCCGTCTTTGTCGTGGTGCCGCCCCATGTCCTGCTGCTCGACATTGCCGGGCCGATGGAGGTGCTGCGCAAGGCCAATCTCGAACAGGATGCGGTGCGTTTTGCGGTGCGCTATATCGGGCCGCAAAACGCCACCGACAGTTCCATCGGCCTTGGCGTCAGCGGCATCGCCCCCCTGCCCGATCATCTACCCGATGATGCGCTGGTGGTGGTGCCCGGTAGTGCCGACACGCCCCCCGGCGATCATGAGGCGGCCCGGCAAAGCGAGGCCATCATCGGCTGGCTGAGGCAGGCGGTGCGCCCCGGCATCCGCCTGCTCTCGATCTGCGCGGGGGCGCTGATGGCGGCGCGTGCCGGGCTGCTCGACGGTTATGACTGCACCACGCATCACGCCTGCACGCAGGATCTGGTGCTTTTGGCCCCCCGCGCCCGGGTGCGCGAGAACCGGCTCTATGTCGAGGACCGCGACAGGTTGAGCAGCGCGGGGATCACCGCGGGCGTCGATCTGATGCTGCATGTGGTGACGCAAATGGCCGGGCATGGCGTGGCGCTCAACATCGCGCGCTATCTGGTGGTCTATCTGCGCCGGGGCGGTGGCGATCCGCAGCTTTCGCCGTGGCTGGAGGGGCGCAACCATATCCATCCGGTGATCCACCGCGTTCAGGATGCCGTTGCCGCCGATCCGGCCGCGCCATGGTCGGTGGGACGCTTGGCGGATGTGGCGGCGGCCAGCCCGCGCAACCTCTCGCGCCTGTTCAACGAGCATACCGGCATGAGCGTGGGCGATTACGTCAACCGCATGCGGGTGGCGCTGGCGCGCGACATGCTGGCCCATTCGCGGCTGGATATGGAGGGCGTGGCCGAGCGGAGCGGCTTTGGCTCCGCCCGGCAGTTGCGCCGCGCATGGGGGCGGTTCCATGATGGGCCGCCCAGCCGGGTGCGCGATCCGGCCTAGGGTTTCAGCGCCAGCGTGGCGAGGAAGGTCGGCAGATAGCGGTCGATGGTGAAGCGTGGTGTCGGCGCCGGGTCTTCCTGAAAGCCCGCGATGAGGAAGCCCGCCGCGATCTGCCCAGCGATCAGATCGGTGAGGCTGTGGCCGAAGACCAGCGCCTCTCCGGCCTCCACTTTGGCCTGCAGCCTGTCGGGCGGCAGATCGCGCGTGTCGGCATAGGGGATGGTGTGGGCCGGGCGGATCAGGCCCTGTGCGGCCAGAGCCGGGTCGCGGTCCTCCACGAAGATCACCGGGTTGTAGAAGCTGGCCAGCAGCCTGCCGCCCTTGCGCAGGGTGCGGAAGGCTTCGCGCCACACCGGTTGCACATCGGGAACGTAATGGTTCGAGATCGGGTGGAAGATGATGTCGAAGGTTTCGTCCGCAAAGGTGGAGAGGTCGCGCATATCGCCCTGCACCGTGGCGAGGGAAAGCTCGTCGCGCACCGCCACCATGCGATCCTGCTCAAGCTGGCCTTGCGAGGCGTCGAAGACTGTCACCTGCGCCCCTGCCGCGGCAAGCACCGGCCCCTGCTGCCCTCCCGCCGAGGCGAGGCAGAGGAAGCTTTTCCCCCGCACATCGCCGAGCCAGTGCGGGGGCAAGGTGCCGGGTGTCAGCGGCACGGTCCATTGTCCGGTGCGGGCCTGAGCGATGGTTTCCGCAGAGACGGGCTGCGACCATGCGCAGTTGCTGGCGGCCTGTTTGTCCCAGGCGGCCTGATTGTGGGCGAGGATATCGTGTGTTTGGTCTTGCATGATGCATCTCGGATCTGTGTCCGGCAGGTACAGGGACGCACACCGTGATGGCGGCGTGGGTCTGTTCTGCCGGATTGTAGGGATCGGGCCTCAAACGGGCCGGGCATGCGCGATGTCTGCCGGAATACGGGCGACAATCGCGCGAATGCTTTACTTCAGGATCACGATACCGAACTCCGAAATGCGAGAGCATGATTATCAGCTTGCTTGCGAACTGACAACACAGCGCGGTTTACGACTTGGCCCGCCCCAGCAACAGACCGCCCGCCGCGCAGAGCAGCATGCAGCCCCCCGCCACCAGAAAAGCATCGCTATAGGCCAGCAGCAGCGCCTCATGATGGAGGTTGCGGTCGATCAGCGCGAGGATCTGCTGCCGCAAAGGTTCGGCGGCCTTGCCATGGAAAAGTGTGTGGCGGTCCACAGTATGGCCGGTCAGCACATGCGCCGCCTCTGCTATGCGGCTTTGCAGTGCCTGTGAGAAAGGCGTCACCGCCTCGCTAATGCGCGCGGCATGCAGCTTCTCGCGCTCCACCACGAACTGGCTGGCCAGAGCGATGCCGATCGCCCCGCCGACATTGCGTACCGTGGAGAACAGACCCGATGCCGAGCCCAGTTCGGCCTTCGCCATGCCCTGCATCGCCATCACGCCCAGCGCCACGACGATAAAGCTCTGCCCCACCCCGCGCACCACCAGCGAGGGCACGATGACATTGGCCGCCGCATCGCCATCGAGATGGATGTTCATCAGGCACCCCGCCGCCATGATGACGAAGCCCGCGATGATGATGGTGCGCGTGCTGGTCCAGCGCATCAGACGCGGCGTGGCAAAGGACATGACGAACTGGATCAGACCGTAAGGGATCATCGTCATGCCGATGTCCTGAGCATTATACCCCTGCGTCTCGGCGAAGTAATTGGGCACCAGAAAGACCACGCCAAAGACGATGGCTCCGAAGACAAACTGCATCAGGCTGGCGAGACCGAAATTCGCCTGCCCCAGCAGTCGCAGATTGATCAGCGGATTCTTGCGCCTCAGTTCGATCATCACAAAGACCAGCAGTGACACCACCGCCACCATGCCAGCCTCAACGATAAAGCTGGACGAGAACCAGTCCTTGCGCCCGCCCTCCTCCAGCATGATCTGCAAGGCCGAAAGCCCCAGCGCCATGGCGGCGATCCCGGCCCAGTCGCCCTCGCGCAGCTTGCCGATGCGCGCCTCCCCGCGCGGCATGGCCCAGCCGATGGCGGCTAGCAGCAGCAGGCCGGGCGGCACCTGAAGATAGAAGATCCAGCGCCAGCTATAGGCCTGGGTCAGCCAGCCCCCCAGCGAAGGCCCCGCCGCCTGCGCCACATTGTTCGAGACCGCAAACAAAGCCATGCCGAAAGGGTGTTTCGATGCGGGCAGTTCGGTGACGATGATCTGCAGTGACAGCGGGATCAACACGCCCCCAAACGCCCCCTGAAGCGCGCGCGCCGCGATCATCGTGGTGATGTCCGGCGCGGTGGAACAGAGGATGGAAAACACCACAAAGCCCCCCGTCCCCACCATCAGCACCCGGCGCATGGAGAACACGCTGACCAGCCAGCCGGTCATGGGGATGACGATGATCTCTGCCACCAGATAAGCGGTGGTGATCCACGAACCCTCCTCGAAAGACGCGCCCAGAGACCCGCGCACATCGGGCAGCGAGGCATTGGTGACATGCACATTCATCCCCGCCATAAAGCAGCCCACCACGCCCCCCAGCACCGCCACCCAGCCGCGCAGGGAGACAGGGGTGGCCTGCTCGGCAGCGCTCATGGCCGCGTATCCACCGAGGTTTCCACCGACATGCCGGGGCGCAGATCGCCCAACCTCGCCTGCCCCGCATCGAAACGAATCCGCAGCGGAATGCGCTGGACGATCTTGGTGAAATTGCCCGTGGCATTGTCCGGCGGCAGCAGCGCGAATTGCGCCCCCGAGGCCGGGGCGAAACTGTCCACCCGCCCCTTCAGCACCGCCCCGCCCAGAGCATCCACCGAAACCTCAACCCTCTGGCCGGGGCGGATGCGATCGGTCTGGGTCTCCTTGTAATTGGCCACCACATAGGGCGCCATCGGCACCACCGCCATCAGGGGTGTGCCGACATCGGCATAATGCCCCACCCGCAAGGCCCGCTGCCCGACCGTGCCATCGACCGGCGCGCCGATCACCGTGCGCTCCAGATCGAGCTTTGCCGCAGCCAATGCTGCACGCGCCTGCTGCAGCATACCACGCGCCTTGGCGAGATCGGCGATGGCCGCCTCGCGCTCGGTGGCAAGCACCTGCACCTGCGCTCGCGAGGCCGCCAGAGTGGCACGCGCCTGCACCACCCCGGCGGCACTTTTGCTGCGGTCAGCCTGAGCGCTTTGCTGCAACTGGTCGCTGGTCACATGCTGCCGAGCCAGAGTATCCTGACGCTGGGCCTGCAATGCGGCCAGATGCGCCTCGGCCTCACGCGCACGCGTGGCAGCAGCATCACGGGCGATAACACTACGCTGCTGCACCGACCGCGCGCCCAGATTGGCGATCCGCGCCTGCCCCTCGGCAACACCAGCCTCGGCCTCGATCAAAGCGCCCTGAGCCTGCTCCACCTTCATGCGGTAATCGCGATCGTCGATCCGGGCGAGGATATCTCCTGCCCTCACTCGCTGATTGTCCGCCACCTCGACCGCGACGATCATGCCCCCCACGCGCGGCGCGATGGTCACCACATCGGCGCGGACATAGGCATTGTCGGTCTCGATCTGAAAGCGGCCCAGCGTCCACCAATGCACGCCGAAAGCCAGAGCACCCACGGCAGCGGCGCCACCAGCGGCCAGCACCAGCAGACGGTGCTTGCGAGAAGAAGGGATGGTGTCAGTCATGGCGGGGGGCACTTGCGGAAAGGGGTCGGGAAAGATCGGACTGGCTGACGGGCGGTGCCTCCTCCCACCCGCCGCCCAGCGCCTTGAACAGGCGGACCTGCGCCGCCGCGACATCCAGATCGGCATCGGCAAGAGCAGCGGCAGCCTCACTGGCCCCGCGCTGCGCGGATAAAATTTCCAGCGCCGTCGCCCCGCCCGCCGCGCGCTGGTGGCGCGTCAGAACCTCAGCCGAGGCGCTACGCTGCGCAGCATGGGCCAGCGCCGCCTGCCGCTCCAGCACGGCACCGTAATCGCGCGCGGCCTGATTGACCTCCTTGAAGGCGTTGAGGATCGCGCCATCGTAAGCGGCCAGCGCCGCTGCCTCCCCCGCGCGCGCCTGACGAACCCGCGCCCGCGCCATGCCAACATTCGGGAAGCTCCAATCGAGCAGCGGCCCGATCCGCCAGACCATATTGCTGCGCGCGCCCAGCCCGTCCACCGTGGGCGAGGACACGGCCTGTTGGGCGCTCAATGCGATATGCGGATAGAGGTCGCCCACCGCCACACCGATGCGCGCCGTGCTGGCCGCCAGCCGGTTCTCGGCGGCGCGCAGATCGGGACGTCGGCGCAGCAAGGCATAGCCATCGCCCACCGGCGGCTCTGCGGCCAGCGCAGGCACGCGGGTGCAGGCCGCAGCGGCTTGCGGCACATCTGTGGGCAGATGGCCCGAAAGCACCGCCAATTCGGCCAAAGCATCATGGTGCGCGGCCTCCAGCATCGGGATGGTAGCGGCGATGGCATCCGCCTCGGCATCGGCGCGGATCACATCGGCGGGCATGGCGGCGCCCGATGCGCGCAAGGCTTCGGTCAGATCGCGCCCCTGTCTTGCCTGCGCCAGCAGATCGCGCGCCACCGCCACCTGATGCGCCGATCCGCAGGCGCGCAGCCACGCCCCCGTTACATCCGCCGCCACCGCGATCCGCACGCCATCGAGCAAAGCGGCAGAGGCCTGAACATCGGCCCGCGCGGCGCGCATCTGCGCCTTCAACCGCCCTGTCAGATCCAGCTCCCACGACACATCGCCGCCCAGATCGTAGCGCGGGCCGGTGCGGATCGAGTTGCCGCCCAGCCAAGCGGTGGTGATCTGGTCCTGAAGCGTGCTGCCCTCGCCCACGCCTGCCGAGAGAGTGGTGGCGGGCAGGCGCTGGGCTCTGGCCTTGCCGAGCAGGGCGCGTGCCTCCTGCCAATGCGCCGAGGCCGCGCGCAGATCGCGGTTGTTGGCCAGCGCCTCTGCAATCACAGCATCAAGCGCCGGATCGCGATAAAGCCGCCACCATGCCGAAACAGGCGCTCCGCCCAGAGGCTGATCGGTCAGACGATCCGGTATGGGGATGGTCGATGCGGGCGGCGCCTTGGGCGCGGCAACGCATCCGGCCAGCAGGGTTGAGGTCAGGGCAGCGCAGATTGCTCTGCGGAAGGAAGGGTCGGGCACGGCGTGTCACTCGATGGCTGGAAGCCTTTGTCGTAACCGCAAGGCGCTTGCCCTTCTCGCGCGGGAATGACATCTGTCGTCGCGATATGGACAAATTGCGCACCCATGAGGATTGCGACCTCGCCCCCACGCCGATCACCGCGCTGGCCAGCGACCATCCCCATGGCGAGCATATCGCCCCCCATCGCCACACCCGCGCGCAACTGATCCACACGCTGAGCGGCGTGATGACCGTCAGCGGCGAGGAAGGAAGCTGGGTCGTGCCGCCGGGCCGCGCGGTGTGGATGCCGGGCGGGCAGGATCACGCCATCCGCATCGCGGGCGATGTCTCGATGCGCACCGTTTTCGTGCGCGAGGATGCGCGGGCTCACTTGCCCCAAGCCTGCGAGGTCATCGCCGTCTCGCCCTTTCTGCGCGAGGCCATCGTGGCCGCCACGCGCATCCCGCTCGACTACGCCCCCGGCGGGCGGGACGAGCGGGTGATGCAGCTGATCCTCGACGAGATCGCGGCCGCCCCCCGCCTCGACCTGCATATCCATCTGCCGCGCGACCCCAGGCTGATGCGTCTGTGCGACCGGATCATCGCCAATCCCGCCGCCGCCATCACGCTGGAAGGGCTGGCGCAGGAAATCCACGTCAGCGCCCGCACGCTGGCGCGCCTGTTCCACCGCGAGCTGGGCATGAGCTTCGGCGCCTGGCTGCGCCGCACCCGCCTGCTGCTCAGCCTGCCCCGGCTGGCCTCGGGCGCCTCGGTGCTGGAGGTCGCGCTGGAGCATGGCTATGACAGCCCCAGCGCTTTTGCCGCCATGTTCCGGCGCCTGCTGGGCGTTTCGCCCACCGCCTATCTGCAGCAGCGCGAGGATTGATCCCGCGCCCCCTTGCGACACACCGGATCACGCATCATCCTGATATCACGCCCATTCCCGATTCCCTGAAGGTGACAAACATGTTGCATCTCGACCTGATCCAGATGGCCAGCATCGGCGGCAAGGTGGAGGTCGCCAATGACGACCGCCTGGGCTGCGCCGACCGCCACGCCTGGGTGATCGACGGCGCCACCGATCTGGGCGAGCCCGGCCTGCTGGGCGCGCGCGGCGGGGCAGCATGGCTGGCAGCGGCGGCGGATCGCGCCTTTGCGCAGGCAGCTGGCCCGCTGGAGGCAATCTGCGACAGCGTGTTCGAGCGCGTTGAAGCCGCCTATCTCCGCGAGAAGCAGCGCGATCCCCTCGCCTTGTGGGAGATCCCCAGCGCGGCCTTCGCGGCGGTGGCGCTGGAGGGGGACAGGCTGCGCTGCGCCTATGCCAGCGATTGCCCCGTGCTGCACCGTCGCGGCGCCGAGGTTTCCTTCGTCACGCCCGAGCCCGACCGGCGGCGCGAACAGGCCGCGGCTCAGGCTTTGGGCGCGGGGGCAACGGCGGGCGGGGTGCGCTCGCCCGAGGTGCTGGCTGACCGGCGCGCCGCGCGCAACCGCCCGAAACGGCGCGTGTTGGGCGTCGACGCACAGGACTCGCGCGAGGCGGCCAGCTTTCGCGAGATGCCTGTGCAAAAGGGCGACGAATTGCTGCTGATGTCCGACGGCTTCTCCGCGCTGTTCGACGCCTATGGCCTCTATGACCCGGCCAGCCTGTTCGAGGCCCTGCCCCTTCGCGGCCTGCATGCGCTGATCGAGGAGTTGCGCGCCATCGAGCGTGACGATGCGCAATCGCACCTCTTCCCCCGCTTCAAGCCGAGCGACGATGCCTCGGCAATCTGGATCAGGGTGGGCTAACCCGCCTCGATCATTCGCGCGATGGCAGCAATCACCGTGGCGTGGAAGGGCTCTGGTAGGTCGTGGCCCATGCCCTCCATCGGCATAAAACACGCGCCGGGCATGGCCGAGGCCGTATCCTGCCCGTGCGCCAGCGGGAACAGCGGATCGGCACTGCCATGGATCACCAAAGCGGGGGCGGTCACGCGGGCCAGCCGCTCGCGGCGGTCGCCATCGACGGCGATGGCGGCGATCTGGCGCGCGGTGGCGCCCATCTGCCAGCCCCGGCGCAGCTCGGTCAGCGCCAGCGCGCGATGCTCCGCCTCATCGAAGGGCAGGCCCGGCGCGGCGATACGGCGGGCGAAGGCCAGACGATGCTGCAGAAAGGCCGCCTCATCGCGAGAGGGGTCGGGCGCGGGGCCCATCAGCATCGCCATGACCTCCGGCGCCGGGGACGGCAGGGCAGGATTGCCCGACGTGGCCATGATCGAGGTCAGCGACAGCACCCGCTCCGGGTTTGAGGCGGCGATGATCTGCGCGATCATGCCACCCATCGAACGGCCGACCAGATGGGCACGCTCGATCTGCAAGGCATCGAGCAGGCCCAGCGCATCCCCGGCCATATCCTCCAACGTATAGGGCACCACCGGCTGGCCGCCCACCATAAGGGCGGCGAAATCGGGCGCGGGCGCATCGATATGGGTCGAGAGGCCCGCATCGCGATTGTCGAAACGGATCACCCTCAGCCCGCGCCGGGCCAGGCTGGTGCAGAAGGTCTCGCTCCAGCGGATCATCTGCGTACCCAGACCGGCGATCAGCAGCAGCGCCGGAGCATCCACCTCGCCGAAACTGTCATAGGCCAGATCGATGCCATGAATGGGCACAACAGGCATGGGGGATGGCTCCTTAGGTGCAACGGGCAATATTATGCCCGGATGAATGATTGCCCCTTGCGAGTCAATATACCCGGATAATATAAGGCGCCCTTGCCGGATGAAAGGAGCCCCCATGACCACGCAAGACAGACGCGTCGCGCTGACCGCCTATAAGGAACGCAAGGTGGAGGCAGGCATTTACGCCCTGCGCTGCACCGCCACGGATGAGCTATGGATCGGCAAGGCGCCCGATCTGGCCACGATCTGGAACCGCCTGTCCTTCACGCTGCGGCAGGGCGACAACCCTCACCGCGCCTTGCAACAGGCATGGACGGCGCATGGCGCAGACGCCTTCACCTTCGAGATCATCGAGCGCCTGACCGAGGATGATCTGCGCTTCGGGCGCGATCATGCGCTGAAAAGGCGTCTTGCTCATTGGCTGGCGGCATGGGGCGGCATGGCGATCTGACCGGCGCCCCTGCCATGGACCCTTTGCCCCACTGTGACCCCGCGCATTCTGTGTTATCGGCCCGTAACCATCGCGCCCTAACCCATGCGCGGTGATCCGATCCTGTTTCTCATCCGATGCGAGGTTGCACAGATATGATGCGCGAAGGGTCCGATCCGACCATCTCGTCCAATCCCTTCATCCTCCCCGAGCGGAACCATCCGCTGCGCGCCTCGCTCTCCACCGAAATGCATGTGCGCAAGATGCCGCATGTCCTCGCTCCGGCGCGCGTGCTGCAGATCGTGATGCTCACCAGCGCGCAGGATGCGCGCGCCAGCCTCGATCTGCTCAGCCGCCATTTCGCCGCCGATGGCCCGCCGCTGGCCGAGGATATCCGCTTCCTCACCCGGCCTTTCGGGGCGCTCAGCTTCGCCTGGGAACGCCATGCCGAGTTCATGACCTACACCTTCATCGCGCCGGGCCATGAGGGCGAGCTGTTCGATCTGGCCCCCTTCGCCCCGGTGACCGACTGGATCGCGACGCTGCCCGGCAGCATCATCCGCTCCAGCCATATCAGCCTTGTGCGCCATGAACCGTCCGAGACGACAATCCACGCCCATTTCGCTTTCGACGACCTCATCATCTCGGATGCCGCCCATGGCAAGGCCCGGCTGTGGAGCGATTTCCGCCTCCACCCCGATGGCTGCGGGCGCCTGTTGATCCATGATCGCGGCATGACCGGCATCGAGGCCTCGCAATTGCTGCAGCGCGTGCTGGAACTGGGCAATTACCGCAAGATGGCGCTGCTGGGCCTGCCCGAGGCGCAGGCCGCGACCCCCGCCATCACCGCGCTGGAAAAGGAGCTGACCGCCATCACCATGCAGGTGGCGCAGGCCGACAACGATGATGGCGATGTGCTCGAACAGTTGATGGCGCTCAGCGCCTCGCTGGCGCAGATCGCCGCCTCCACCCGCTATCGCATGAGCGCCACGCGCGCCTATGCGGAAATCTGTATCGACCGCATCCGGCGCCTCGCCGTGTCACCGGTGGAGGGCTATCGCTCCTTCGACGATTTCACCGAGCGGCGCCTGCTGCCCGCCATGCGCAGTTGCGAGGCCTTCAGCCGCCGCATCGACGATCTGTCGCGCCAGGCGGCATGGACCAGCGGCCTGCTGCGCACCCGCGTCGATACGGCGCTGGCCCGGCGCAACCGCGACCTGCTCGCCTCGATGGACCGGCGCACCGGGCTGCAACTGCGGCTGCAGCATACGGTGGAGGGTCTCTCGGTCTTCGCGATCAGCTATTATGCGCTCAATCTGCTGCATCATCTGGAGGAGGCGCTGGGCCATGCCGGGCTGCATCTGCCCGAGATGACCGATGCGCTGCTGATCCCGGTGCTGATCTTCGTGGTGTGGCGCAGCGTGCATCACCTGAAAACCAAAGCCACAGGGGCGACGGGCGGGCATTAAACGTCCTGCTTCACCTCGCCGACCGTGCCTTGGGTCATGGCGATCACCTGCTCCGCCGTGGTGCGAAAGACATGCATGGGTGAGCCCGCCGCCGCCCACAGCGGATCGAGCGCCAGCAAAGCGCTGTCGATGACGGTGACGACCGGGCAGCCATGGCCCACCGGCGCGACACCGCCCACGGCAAAGCCGGTCTTCTCCTGCACCCATGCCGGGTCGGCGGGCTTGACCGGCTTGCCGATCAGCGCCGCGACCTTGCCCCGGTCGATACGATGCGCGCCCGAGGCGACCACCAGCACCACCTCCTCGCCCGCGCGAAAGACAATGGATTTGGCGATCTGCGCCACCGAGCAACCGATGGATGCCGCCGCATCCTGAGCGCTGCGCGTGCCTTCGGCAAAGGCGTGGATGGTATCGTCATGCCCCGCATCGCGCAGGGCCTGTCGGACGGTTTCGATCATCGACTTGGCGTTTCCCTTGCCCAGCGCATCATGCGGCTGTGGCTGTTGGCGCATCCTGACATGAAGACAGGAGTTTGCCGATAGGCAAGCAAAGCCGCTCCCCCAATCACACCATGCGGTTGACCAGCGATCCCGTCCCGACCGCCACGGTCATGGCGGCCACGCCCGAGGCCAGCCCCGGCACGAAGGCAGGCGCCAGAACACCGGCGATGGCATAGGGATCGGGATCGGGGGCATCCGGAAGCGGGTAATGCACCTTGCCGTCATCCGACTGGGTCACGCGCGCGTAAAACACCCGCCCGTCTTTCAACCGGGTGACAATGCTGCCATTCTGCAGCGCGTCGAGCTGCCGCTTGGCATCGATCATTCCGGCCAGCGACGTGGTGCGGGCCCCCGCCAGATCGATGGGCCGTCCCTGCGTGTCGGTGTAGGTCGCATTGCGGTCCCAGCCGCTCTTGCTCGCTTCATAGACCACGCTCTGCAACAGGCTGAGAAAGCGGACCGAACCGTCGATCTTGCCCGTCGCCGCCTTGGCGGCGCTGGCCTGCTGGCCGGAGGGGTCGTTCAAGGCATCGAGCGTGGCATTCGCCTTCACCAGCGTGCCCAGATCGGTGTTGAAGCCGTTCACCGCATCGACCAGCGCCTGATTGGCATTGAGCTGGTCTTCAAGCCATTGCTTGTCCGCCCGGCTCATCGAGCTGGAAACGACCTTGATCCCGCCCTTATCGGAGACGAAATCGAATTGCGCATCCGCCAGATCGGGCCGCGCCGCCAGAATTGTCTTGAACGCATCGGTGACGGTGTCGGCCAGAACTTTCGTATCCTTGCCGATCGCGGCCTGCGCCAGTTGCTGGCGATAGAGCGCGGTCTGAACGATATCGGCAGTCTGCGCCGCTGACTGCACCGAGGCGATCTGAAGCGTCGGCGTATCGGCATCGCTGCCGGCAGGCACGTTCAGAGTGCCTTGCGCAAAACCCGCCAGCCGGTCGGACAGGCTGGGGATGGCGGAGAGGGAAACGCTGCCGATCGTGGTCATGGTCGCATCCTTTTGCATCAGGACGGCGCGCATGTCCGGCTTTTCAGTCCGTAAAGTCCTGTATTCTCGCCCTATCCTGCGGGGTCAAGGCGCATCGCTCAGCATGCCCAGCGTCCATTCCTGATCGTAATCGACCTCGCCGCTCACGACATGGCCAGCGGAATCGCGCGCCGGGCGAAAGCGGAAGCGCCGCATCACCAGATCGCAGGTGGCGCCGTCGAGATCGCGGTTGCGGCTGGACTGGGTGATATGGCAGCCGCTCGGCCGCCCCTGCGCGCTGACGGCGATGGTCACCGATGTCGTGCCCTGGGCCCCCGCCGCGCGCGCCGCCTCGGGATAGTCGGAGGATTTGATTCTGCCGCCGGTCCATTCGGGATCGCGGCCGCCGTCACCATCGCCATTCCCGCTGGCGCCCGAACCTGTGCCATTGCCCTGACCGCCAGCCCCGGTGCCCGGCCCCGGCACGGGCGCCGCGCCGCTATGCGTGTCAGCCCCCTCCGCGACCTGCGGCGCGACCGGGATCGGCACCGGCTTGGGCAAAGGCATGGGCACGGCCAGCACCGGCGCCGCCTTGGCGCGCAGATTGGCCGGAGCCGCCCGCCCCGCAGGCGTGTGATGGCGCTGGGGCGGCGGAGGCTTCACCGGCTCCGGCGGCGGTGGGGGCGGCGCCAGCGTGACGGCGGCGATGCTGCTCTGCACCGCCTGACGCAGACCGGAGGGCGGCGCCAGACCAAACAGGAGCAGCACCACCAGACCCACCTCGAGCCCCGCCGCCAGACCGGCGGAGCGGGCCCGCGCGGCGCTTTGCGCCTCGACAAAATGGCTGGGCATCAGCGGATGCTCCGCGACAGAAGCTGAGCCGGTGCCGCGACACCGGGCTGGTCTCCCGCGCGGTCACCCAAAGGTCGTATGCTGTGGGTGGCCGGGCGGAGGAGCGGGCCGGTGCCGCACATTCGGCTGCGCCGGATGTCCAGACGCCCTCTTAGCGGCAGCGGCGCTTCGCGGTCATGGTGCGGTCGATGGCGCGGCCACCGAAGGCACCGCCCACGGCGCCCGCCGCGATACCGATCGGTCCGCCGATCAGCGCATGGCCGATCAGCGCGCCACCCGCACCGCCCGCGATCAGACCGGCGGTGCCGCTCGAATGGCGGCAGACACGGTAATGCGCGCGCGAACGATAATGATGGCGGGCGAAAGCCGGCGAAGCGTCGAGTGCGCCCAGGGTCAGCATGGCAACGAAGGCCGAAGCAAAGCCGACTTTTTTGGTGAACGGACGCATGATGGACTCCTCTGCGGGTTTATACTGGATGCGATGATATGTGCTCAACGCAGCAGAGGCAGCTTTGTTCATCTTGCGATGTACAGGAATTGAAGCGGGCGCTCATCCGCCGGTAACAAACCCGGCACGATTCATCTTTTCGCCGATGTTGTGCGGTGCCCTACCCGCGCTTTCAGGCGTTTGGGCAAAGGCTTGTCCGCCGGGGCGGTTGCCATCAAACTGAACACAGGGCGATTTGTCTGGGGAAATGGTCGGGGAGACAGGATTCGAACCTGCGACATCTTGCTCCCAAAGCAAGCGCGCTACCGGGCTGCGCCACTCCCCGACGCACGGCAGCCCTTAGGTATGCCGCGCCAGCAGTGCAAGCGCAAAAGCGACACACCCGTGACAACACATCATCACCGTCGCCACCGGACCGCCAGACATTTGCCCGTCACACAATTGCCGCTACAGCAGGGATGAAAGGATTCTCCCCATCCCATGAACCATCATTCTCTGCTTCACGACGGTTTTCTGCTGCTTGGTTTCGCCATGATCTTTGTGCTGGTGTTTCGCCGGCTGGGTCTGGGTGCCACGCTGGGCTATCTGGTCGCGGGCGCAGTGATCGGGCCTCAGGCGCTCAATCTGGTGGGCGAGGCCGAGCAGAAGATGGGTCTGGCCGAGCTGGGCATCACTTTGCTGCTCTTCCTTGTCGGGCTGGAGCTGAACCCGGCGCGCCTGTGGCGGATGAAGCGCGACATTCTGGGCTTGGGCATGCTGCAGGTGACGCTGTGCGGGCTGGCGCTCGCCGCCATCATCTGGCTGGGCACCGGCTTTTCCGCCACCGCCGCGCTGGCGCTGGGCCTGCCGCTGGCGCTGTCCTCCACCGCGCAGGTGCTGCCGATGTTGCAGGCCTCGGGCCGGATGCGCACGCCTTTTGGCGAGCGGACCTTCGCCATCCTGCTGTTTCAGGACCTGTCGATCATCCCGCTTATCACCATCATCGCCACGATGAGCCGCAATCCGGCGGACGCCAACGGCCCTCCGGGCTGGCAGCTGGCGCTGTTCACGCTGCTGGCGGTGGCGGGGCTGATTCTGGCGGGGCGCTATCTGATCCGACCCCTGTTCCGCCTGATCGGCAATCTGGGCGAGCGCGAGATGTTCATCGTCGCCGCCCTGTTCACCGTGATGGCCAGCGCCGCCGTGATGGAGGTGCTGGGGCTGTCCACCGCGCTGGGCGCTTTTGTCGCGGGCGTGATGCTGGCCGACAGCCCCTATCGCCATGAGCTGGAGGCCGATGTCGAGCCCTTCCGCTCGATCCTGCTCGGCCTGTTCTTCCTGACGGTGGGCATGTTGCTCAACCTGCATGCCATTGCCGAGCGCCCGCTCTTCGTCATCGCCATGGCGCTGTCGCTGGTGCTGGTGAAGACTGTCGTGATCTTCCTGATCGGTCTGGCTTTCCGCATGACATGGCGCGGCGCGCTGGCGCTAGGCCTGCTGCTGTCGCAAGGCGGCGAATTCGGCTTCGTGCTGTTCGCCCAGGCACAGAATGCCTATCTGATCGCCCCGGATGCCGCGAGCCTGTTCGGCGCCATCGTCACCGTCTCCATGGCCACCACGCCTTTCCTGATGGCGCTGACCAAGCCCTTGCGCAAGGAACCGCCCAAGCCTCAGGGCGAGCGCGAGGGGCCGCAGGATGCCGATCAGGCCGCCGCCATCATCGTGGGCTATGGCCGTTTCGGCCAGACGGTGGCGCAGATGCTGATCGCCAGCGATATCACCGTCACGCTGGTCGACCGCGATATCGAGATGATCGACATTGCCGAAAGCTTTGGCGCAAAGGTCTATTTCGGCGACGGCACGCGGCTGGACCTGCTGCGTCAAGCCGGCGCCGAGGAAGCGCAACTGATCCTTTTCTGCCTCGATGGCGATCAGATCTCGCCTGATATGGTCGAGGCGGTGCATCAGGCCTTCCCTCAGGCGGGCATCTATGTGCGCGCCTTCGACCGTCGCGCGCTGGTCCGGCTGAAGAAGTCGCCCGTCAGCCGCGTGGTGCGCGAATTGATGGAATCGGCGATCAAAATGGCCCGCCTCGCACTGGCCGACAGCGGCGTGAGCATCGATGCCATCAACCGCGCCGAGGATATTTATCGCACCCGCGACCGCGAGCGGCTGAAGATCCAGATCGAAACGGGCGATATCCGCGCCTCGCGGGACAAGATCATCACCGCGCCGATCAGCGACATCCCCTCTGTGCCGATCGAGACCGAGAGCTGAGAGGCTGTTTGGAAATTCGGCAAAGCCGAATTTGCAGCACCAGCCCTCTCCCCCGCCCGGCCACCCATCGGTAGCATCCTGTGGGTGGCCGGGCAGGGGAGAGGGCTGGTGCCGCGCTGAAAATGCACTTTCGCGCACTTTCCAAAACGGGCTCCGAGACTTACCGGATCAGGCTGAGGTAGAGTGTCACCGTCACCAGCGACAGCACCGTGGAGAGCAGCACGCAGCGCGCGGTGATGCCTGCCTCACGCCGATAGAACTCGGCGACCATAAAAGGACCGGTGCCGGTGGGCAGCGCGGCCAGCAGCGTGGCCATCTGCACCAGAGGCGGCGCCAGATGGAAAACATAGGTGGCCAGCGCCCATGTCGCGGCGGGCTGGGCGAACAATTTCAACGCCACCAGCAGTCCGGTGGCGCCGCCCTGCCCGGCATCGCCCTCACGCTTCTCGGCCAGAAACAGCCCCAGCGCCACCAGCGCGCAAGGCGAGGCCGAAGCCGCCAGCAGCTTGAGGAAAGCATCGACGGGGCCCGGTATCGTCAGCCCGAAGGCCATCGGCACCCCGCCTAGCACCGGCGCGACCAGCAGCGGATTGCGCGCCAGCGATCCGGCCACCTTGCGCGCCATATGCAACGGATGCGCCTCGGCCTGAAGCCCGATCTCGATCAGGATCAGGGCCGCAGCGAACAACACGCAGACCGTCAGGATCGCCGCGATCAGCGTCGGCGCCAGCGCGCTCGGCCCGAACACCGCCAGCAGCAGGGGAAAGCCGATAAAGCCGGTGTTGGCATAGGCCGCATTCAGCGCATCGATCGCGGCATCGGCCAGCGGGCGTTGCTTGCGCCAGCGCAGCGCGAGGGTCAGCACAAAAACCACCCCCATCCCCAGCCCGCAGGCCGCGACAAAGCCGGGCTGCCAGATCTCGCTCCAATGCGCCTTGGCCACGATGTCGAACAGCAGCGCGGGCAGCGCCAGCCAGACCACGAAGCGGTTCAGCTCTCCGGTGGCATGCGGCCCCAGCACGCCCGTGCGCCTTGCGCCCCATCCGGCAAGGATCAGCGCAAAGATGGGCATGACGATGCCCGCGACCGACAGCATGCAATTCTCCTCTGGCGAGTGGCCCGCTTAAACGCGGGGCCTTGCACTGGCCAGTGGCTCAATGGCCCTACTTTGGTCGATAGGCGGAGTGTTGCGGCACCGGCCCGAATGGGGGAGGTGAGCCGGTGCCGCTCTGGTCACGGAGCGGGGGCGCCGTGACCAGAAAGACGTGACCAAAAGATTAGTGCCCGCCGCTCATGTCGATCGGCCCCTTGGGCTTGGGCGCCAGCCAGATCAGGCAGGCGGAGAAGACGAAACCTGCCGCCACCACCGCGAAGATGTTCAGCGTGGCCAGCATCACGCTCTGTCCGTTCACCAACTGGGTCAGCAGGCCGGTGGCCATCTCATGCGATGCGCCATTGCTGGTCATGGCGTCGATGGTGGCATTGCCGTGAGTCATCGCGCCGGCCAGTTCGCTCTGGTTGCGGCGCGCGGCATCCTCCCAGCCGGTCTGCACCAGCGAGGTGGCGAAGGCCCCCGCCAGCGTGCGCAGGAAGTTTGAAAGCCCCGCCGCATTGGCCTCCTCGCCGGGCGAGACGCTCGACATGGCAAGGCCGATGGTGGGCAGGAAGAACATCACCATAAAGGGCCCGGTCAGCAGCGTGGGCCAGGCCATCTGCCCGAAGGTCACGTCGGAGTTGAACGACATGCGCCACATGGAGATCGCCCCCAGCCCCAGCAGGCCGATAAAGACGATGGCGCGCGGATCGTATTTTTCCGAGGCCATGCCGACGGGCGGCGCCGAAAGGATCGCCAGCAGCCCCATGATGCCCGTCGCCATCCCCGCCCATGTCGCGGTGTAGCCCATGTTCTGCTGCAGCCACAGCGGCAGGATCACGATGTTGGCGAAGAAGGCGGCAAAGCCCACCGAATAGGTGATCGTCGCTGCGGTGAAGCCGGGATGGCGGAACACGCGCAGGTCGACGATGGGCTCCTTCTCGGTCAGCTCCCAGATCAGGAAGGCGAGGAAGCCGATCACCGCGATGATGCCCAACCAGCGGATCATGGGGTCGGCGAACCAGTCGCGGTTGCGGCCCTCGTCCAGCATGATCTGCAGCGAACCGACCCACAGCACCAGCAGGCCAAGGCCCACGCCGTCGAGCCGGGCGGACTCGGTGGGGTCGGGCTGGCCGCGCAGCAGGAAGGCCAGCAGCAATCCGCCCGCGATGGCCACCGGCACGGAGATGAAGAAGATCCACGACCACCCGGCATTGTCGCACAGATAACCCCCCAGCACCGGGCCGACGACGGGGCCGATCAGCGTGGTCATCGCCCACATGATCGTGCCCAGCATCTGCTTGTCGGGCGGCAGGATGCGCAGCAGCATGGTCTGTGCCAGCGGCATGATCGGCCCGCCGCACAGGCCCAGCAGCACGCGGCAGCCGATCAGCATGCCGAGCGAGGAGGACATGCCGCACAGCGCCGAGAGCACCGCAAAGCCGAAATAGCAGGTGAGGAACACCCGCGAGACGCCGAATTTGCGCGACAGCCAGCCGGTCAGCGGCACGGTGATCGCCTCGGCCACGGCGTAGGAGGTGATGACCCATGTGCCCTCGGTGGAGGACACGCCCAGCGATCCGGCGATGGTCGGCACCGAGACATTGGCGATGGTGGTGTCGAGCACCACGAGGAAATTGCCCATGCCGATGGCCAGCGCCGCCAGCAGCAGCGGCGTGCCATGCAGCGGGGGTTTGGGGGGATGTAGCGTCGCCATGGCTTCGCGCCCTTTAGTTGGAAACGTCGATATCGGCGTTCATCGACAGGCCGACGCGCAGCGGATGCTCGACCAGTTCTTTCGGATCGAGCGCGATGCGCACCGGCAGGCGCTGCACCACCTTGATCCAGTTGCCCGTGGCATTCTGCGCGGGCACCACGGCAAAGGCCGAGCCCGTGCCGCCCGAGAAGCCCACGACAGTCCCGTGATAGGCCACCTTGCCGCCATAGAGATCGGCGGTGAGATGCACCTTCTGGCCGGGATGCACCCTGGTGAGCTGCACCTCCTTGAAGTTGGCGTCGACATAGGCCGCGCTGACCGGCACCACGCGCATCAGCACCTGTCCGGCCTTCACCCGCTCACCCACCTGCGCCTGACGGCCCGAGATCACCCCGTCGACCGGCGCGCGGATCACCATGCGCGCCAGATTGACGCGGGCCTGATCGCGGTTGGCCCGCGCGGCGACGACCTCGGGATTGGTCTCGACGGTGGTGTGCTCGATCAGCACCTTGTTGGCACTCTGCGTGCCGATGGCGGCCTGACGGCTGGCCCCGGCCTGAGCGATCGCCGCCTGCGCCGCGCGCAGATTGGCACCCGCCGAGGCGAAGGCATTGTGCGCCGAACTCAGCTCCTCGCCCGAGACCGAGCCCGAGGCGGCCAGCGCCTCGCGGCGTTTGAGATCGATGGCGGCACGGTCCAGATCGGCCTTGGCCGAGACAAGCTGCGCCTGCGCCCGCGCCTCATCGGCGGCGCGCGCGGCAACCTGAGCGCCCAGCCCCAGATCGGTGGCCGAAAGGCCCTTCACCCGGCGCTCGGTCAGCGCGAGTTGCGCCTCGGCACCCTCCAGCGCGATGCGGGCGTCGGTGTCGTCGAGCTTCACCAGAATGTCGCCCTGCTTCACGCTCTGCGAATCCGACACCAGCACCTGGGTCACCGTGGCATCGAGCAAAGGCGTCACCTGCGCCACATCGGCGCCGACATAGGCATTGTCGGTCTCGGCATGGCGCGAGGCGACCAGCACGTCATAGGCCTTGTAGCCCCCGCCGAGCACCAGCACCCCCAGCGCGAGGCCCGCGAACAGCCGCTTGCGGTTGCCCCCCTTCTCCGGCGCCTGCTCCTGCGGCAGATCCGCGACGGCGATATCCTTGTCCTCATGGCTGAGGGCTTGCGTGGTCATGGGCTTGTCCTTCACGAATGATAGCCGCCGCCCAGCGCGCGCGTCAGCGCGACATCGAGGGCGAAGGCACGGGTCTGGAGAGCGGCGACCGAACGCCGGGCGGAAATCAGCGCATCCTCGGCGGTCAGCACATCGAGGTTGGTGGCCAGACCGCCGCGATAGCGGTTGCCCGCCACCTGCCAGGCGGCCTGAGCGGCATGCTCGGCATCCTGCGCATGGGTCAGACGGGTGGAAAGGGCGCGCTGGCTGGTGGCGGCATCGGCCACCTCGCGCAGGGCCTGGGTGATGGCGCCGTCATATTGCGCCACCGCCACATCGTAATCGGCGCGGTTCTGGCGATATTGCCCCTGCAGTCGCCCGCCCTGAAACAGCGGCAGGCTGACCGCCGGGCCGACCGAGCCGTAATCCGCGCCCGATTTGAACAGATTGCCCACACCCAGCGCCTGAAGCCCGATCAGCCCCATCAGATTGACATTGGGATAGAAAGCGGCGCGCGCCTGCTTCACCCGCGAGGCGGCGGCCTGCGCCCGGTCGCGCGCGGCGATGATATCGGGGCGGCGCGCGATCAGTTGCGCGGGGATGTTGTCGGGCAGCTTCGCATCGGCGTAACCGAAGGCCGTGGGCCGCGCCAGATCGCGGGTGCGGTCCGGCCCGGCGCCCATCAGCGCGGCAAGGCGGTGGCGGCCCAGATCGATCTCTTCATCCAGCGTGGCCAGTTCGCCCTCGGATGTGGCGAGACCCGAACGCGCGCGTTCCACCGCGCCGCTGTTCTCCAGCCCCTGATCGCGGCGCTGGCCGGTGAGCGCCAAAGTCTGGCGGCGGATATCGACGGCGCTGGCGGCGGCATCGCGCTCCGCATGCAGGGCGGCAAGATCGGCATAGGCCGAAGCGATCCCCGCCGAGACCGACAGGCGCGCGGCAGCGGCCTCGGCCCCGGCGGCGGCGGCATCGGATTTGGCAGCGTTGAGCCCGGCGCGGTTCTTGCCCCAGAAGTCCAGCTCCCAGTTCAGATTGACCCCGCCCTGCCCGTAATCGGGCCAGCCCTTGGGCGCGAAGCTCTCGGGGAAGAGGTAGCGGTAGCTCTGCTTGGTCACCCCGCCCTGCGCATCGAGCGAGAGTTGCGGCAGCAGATTGGCGCGCGCCTGCTTGATCACCGCATCGGCGGCATCCTGCCGCGCCGCCGCGACCCGCAGATCGGTGGCGCCCTGCAGGCCCTCGGCGATCAGCGCGTCGAGTTGCTTGTCGCCATAGGCCTGCCACCAGCCGTCCGAGGGCCAGTCGCCCTGAGCGGCGGCGGGGGTGACGGGCGCTAGGGTCTGGGCAGCGGGAAAGCGATCCGCCGAGGCGAGCGGTGCAAGATGGCTGGAGGTCGGCGGCAGGGCGCAGGCGCCGGTCAGCAGGGCCAGCGCCAGAGCGCCCCCGATTCGCCTGATCCGGGGACTACCCCGAAACGCTGCATGACTCAAGACGCCCTCCTTAACCTGATTGAACGGCATAACCGTACTGTACGGTTCAGCTATCGATTCGTTCTTGCATCGTCAATGCAAAACTGTACAGGTGGGTTCAGGAAAGGAAGTCGCATGCGCACCAAGAGCGACGAACGTCGCCAGGCCATCCTCGATGTCGCCACCCAGATCTTCAAGGATATCGGCTATGAGCGGGCCAGCATGGCCGCCATCGCCGCGCGCGTGGGCGGGTCAAAAGCCACGCTTTACAGCTACTTCCCCTCGAAAGAGGAACTCTACGCCACCGCCATGACCGACGCCGTCTGCGAACATGGCGAGGCCGTCTGCGAGATGCTCGACACGCAGAACCCCGATGTCGCCGCCGTGCTGAAGTGCTTCGGCGTGGCCTATATCGGCCTGCTCGTGCACAGCGACGTGCTGGCACTGGTGCGCGCCGGGGTCGCGGCGGGCGCTCAGGGCAAGCTTGGCGCCGCGCTCTATGCCATGGGCCCGCGCCGGGGCTATGAGGAGATGACCGCCTATTTCGCCGGCCTCTCCCCCGATTGCGGGCTGCACCTGCCCGATCCGGCCCAGGCCGCGCGCCACTTCAAGGGCCTGCTCGAATCCGGTCTGGTGGAACCCAGCCTCTATGGCGCCCCCATGGAGGCCGAGGTGGAACCGGCGGTCCACGCCGCCGTCGATGCCTTCATGCGCGCCTACGCCGCCTGAGCCCCTTGCGGCGCTGGCGCCCCTGCCCCACAAGCCCGGCATGAAACCGACCCGCCCCCTGCACGAAGGCCCGCCGATCACCCCCGCCGGCTTTGCCGTGCTGCGCGCCCGCTATGACCACCTCCTGGGCACCGAGCGGCCCCAGATCGTCGAGGTCGTGAGCTGGGCTGCGGGCAATGGCGACCGCTCCGAAAACGGCGACTACCTCTATGGCCGCAAGCGCATGCGCGAGATCGACCGCGAGCTGGCGCACCTCGCCCGCCGCATGAAGGCCCTGCGTGTCGTCGACCCCGCGAGCCAGCAGGACCAGTCGCGCTGCTGGTTCGGCGCCACCGTGACCATCGCGGATGAGGACGACAACCATCGCACCGTCACACTGGTCGGCGATGACGAGCAGGATGCGGGCAAAGGCATGATCGGCTGGTCGGCGCCCATGACGCGGGCCTTGCGCGGGGCGGCTGTGGGGGATTTGCGGCGGGTTGTGCTGCCGGGTGGGGATAAGGAATGGGAAGTGATCGGGATCGAGTATCCGGTTAAGGGGTGAAGAAGAGAAGATGCGAGGGTGTTACACCCTCGCGCTCCCATGACGTCTTCCGACGCTCGGGCAGTGGCGCCGCATCGGAGCGCCTCGGCTCTTCACCTGCGCGGCCCAAGGCGCCGCAGGCTTTAACTCGATTGAGAATCACTGCCTGCGGCGCAGCAAGCTGGGCGCAAGGCCGAACCGGGTACGCAACGCCGACATTAAAGGGAGCGCGAGGGCGATGGCCCTCGCATCTGCCCTTCTAATCCCTTGAAAAGAAAACGGGGCGCAAGGAGCTTCCCTTCTCCTTGCGCCCCGCTCGCTTGAGACTTGGCGCGGACAGGCTTGACTGCCCGCGCCTCTCGCTGACCGTTATCGCTTGAGATACGGTGGACATCCCCTGTCTACGCCTGTTCCACCGCCTTGGATGCTGTTTTGAGACGAACTGCGTAACTTTAACGCCACAGCGTATCCTTTCAGCAACAGGACACAAATCCCACACCGGTACAAATTCCCAGATATAGCGCTTTCCGTCGTAAATTGGCCATTGCGTGATCTTTTACAACGTCACAAAGGCGATTTTCGATGAAAAGCATCTCGGCGTCGCTCCGGGACGGATTCTGGAGGGATTTCGATGCAACTTCGCACGGCGTGGAGGCCGGGTTTCGCCGCTCTTGGCCTGATGGCCTTGTCGTCTCCGGCTCAGGCCACGTCTGTCACGGGCCCCAGCGGGTCGGATACGGTGTGGATCATGACGTCATCGGCGCTGGTGCTGCTGATGTGCCTGCCGGGGCTCAGCCTGTTTTACGGCGGTCTGGTGCGGGGGAAGAATTTCCTCTCGGTGCTGGTGCAGGTGGGCGCGATTGCGGCAGCGGCCTCGCTGCTGTGGGTGCTGATCGGCTATTCGCTGACGTTCGATGGCGACATCGGCGGCTGGATCGGCGGACTGGGCCAGTTCGGCCTCGCCCATTTGGCCACGGTGCGCAGCGGCACCAATTTGCCCGAAAACAGCTTTGCCCTGTTCCAGCTCTGCTTTGCCGCGATCACCCCGGCACTGATGGCGGGTGCCTGGGTGGACCGCGCGCGCTTCGGCTGGGTCGTGGGCTTCTGCGCTTTGTGGGGGCTGGTGGTCTATGTGCCTGTCGCGCACTGGATCTGGGGCAATGGCTGGATGGCCGCGCGTTTCGGCACGCTGGATTTCGCGGGCGGCATCGTGGTGCACACCACGGCGGGCGTCTCGGCGCTGGTGGCCGCCTGGCTGCTGGGGCCGCGCATGGGCTGGCCGCGCACGCTGATGCTGCCGCATAGCCCCTCGCTGACGATGATCGGCGCGGGCCTGCTGTGGGTGGGCTGGTTCGGCTTCAACGGCGGATCGACCTTCACCGGCAATGGCGCCGCCGCCAGCGCGATCCTCGCCACGCACACCGCCGCGGCCACCGCCGCGCTGACATGGCTGGCGCTGGAGCGCGTCGTCGTTGGCAAGCCCACCAGCATCGGTTTCGCCACCGGCGCGGTGGCGGGGCTGGCAACGGTCACTCCGGCGGCGGGCTTTATCGCGCCCGGTGCCGCCGTGGTGTTCGGGGCGCTGTCGGTCGCGATCTGCTTTCCGATGATCCATCTGGTGAAGAACCGCTGGCGCATCGACGATTCGCTCGACGTCTTTGCCGTGCATGGCGTGGGCGGCATGACCGGATCGATCCTGCTGGCGGTGTTTATCGCGCCCTCGCTGGGCGGGGCGGGCTATGCGCCGGGCATGGATTTCGGCCGCCAGCTTGAAGCTCAGGTGCTGGGCGTGGTGGTCACCGCCTTGTGGTCGGCGCTGGCCAGCGTGGCGCTGGGCTGGGCCGTAAGCAAGGTGCTGCCGATGCGCGCCAGCGAGGATGAAGAGCGCGAAGGCCTCGACATCACCGCCCATGGCGAGCGCGCCTGGGAGATGGATTGAAATAATACACTAAAGCACGTTCAAGCTGCTAAAGGGGCGGTCGATGCGACTGCCCCTTTTTCTTGCGCCGATTCTGGCGCTTCTCGCCGCTCCCCTGCTGGCAGCCGCCCCGGCCAAGGATGCGGTGCGCGAGGAAAAGCAGGTCGTCGTCCATGGCGTGAAGGAAACATGGCGGCTGATCTGGCGCGGCAAGCCCAAGGAGGGCGCCTGCAGCCCCAAGGATCTGGACACCGCCATCGCCTGCCCCTGCAACAGCTTCGCCTATGCGCAGGAAGGCATGCTGATCCTCGAACGCCGCCGCCCGCACGCCAAGCCTGAGCGCTTGCCGCTGGCCCCCTTCTTCGCCCAGGCCGATATGGCGCCCGGCACCGAGGGCGCCGCCCTGCTGCAACGCTGGCCCTTCGACGTCTCCGACATCGGCGCACAAGGCACCGATGATGACGCCTTACGCGCCCGCATCCACGCCCGCCCCGCCGCCACCGCGATGCGCTTCGTGGATTATAACCACGATGGGCTGGCCAGCGAGTTCCTGCTGCCGATGGGCAACACCGGTTGCGGCCACCGCTATGCCATCGTGGTGGGCGTGACGCGCGACAATCCCCACCTCCACGCCTTCACCAGCCTCGACCATCCCAAACGCCCGCTGCTGCTGCAATTCCACGAATGGGAGGCGCTGGCCGCCTCGGCCCACCCCGCCCCGATCATCGACTGGCAATGCAACGACCACGGCACCGACCGCCGCTCGATGCTGACCATCGCCGCCGACCATGGCCGCATCCACGGCACGATGGATGACTATGCCTGCAAGGCCCCCGCCGCCGCCCATGGCGCAAAGCCGCCGTTGAAGGCCAAGCCGTCAACCAAGCCCCGCCGCCTGTCGCGCAAGCGCATCTAGCCCCGCCCCTTCGCTTCTGCCATGAGGGCGCGATGAAGCGCCTGCTCCTGCTGCTCCCCGTTCTGGCCATGGCCACCCCCGCGCTCGCCCGCGACAGCCTTGGCATGTTCGGCGCCTGGGGCGCCTTCCGCGACGCCGCCGTCCCCCGTTGCTACGCCATCGCCATGGCCGAGCCCGGTCGCGGCACCCGCGCCTTCACCCCCTATGCCGACGTCGGATCATGGCCCAAGCGCGGCATGCGCGGGCAGTTCCATATACGCCTATCGCGCCACCTCGACCCGAACCGGCCCGTGGTCCTGTCGATCAAGGGCGAGAAATGGCGCCTCGCTGCCGGGGGCGGAGACGCATGGGCTCCCTCCCCGCGCGAGGATGCCGCCATCACCGCCGCCATGCGCTCGGCCAGCGGCATGGTGGTGAGCGCGCATGGGGCCGATGGCCGCGTGTTCAGCGATAGCTATGTGCTGGATGGAGCGGCGACGGCGATGGATGCGGCTTTGTTGGGGTGTGCTGGGGATCGGTAAGTAAGGATGAGAAGATGCGAGGGTGTTACACCCTCGCGCTCCCAGGACGTCTTCCGACGAAACAGCAGTGGCACCGCATCCGAGCGCCCAGCCTCTCCACCTGCGGCGCCGCAGGCATCGATATTCCTGCCTGCGGCGCCGCAAGCTGGGCGCAAGGCCGAACCCTATACGCAACGCAGACATTAATGGGAGCGCGAGGGTGTAACACCCTCGCATTTCCCCTTCTCCTCCCCACCTATCTTTTCACCCGAAAACGGCGTAAGGGCCCGCGCCATGGCAGACATCGACATCCAGCTTCCCACCTCCATGCCCATTGCCGGTCACATCGACCCGGTGGTGACCCCGCGCGGCGTCACGGCGCGTCCTGACGGCAAGGTCGACCTGCTCGGCCTACCGCGCACCGAGATCACGCGCCTGTTCACCGAGGCCGGGCTGGATGCGAAGGCGGCGAAGCTGCGCGGCAAGCAGGTGTTCCACTGGATCTACCATCGCGGCATCAGCGACTTTGACTCGATGACCGACATCGCCAAGGCCATGCGCCCTTGGCTGGACGCCCGCTTTGTGGTGGGCCGCCCGGAGATCGTGGTCTCGCAGCACAGCGAGGACGGCACGCGCAAGTGGCTGCTGCGCACGGCGGACGGCCATGACTATGAAATGGTGTTCATCCCTGACGCCGACCGCGGCACGCTCTGCGTGACCTCGCAGGAGGGCTGCACGCTGAACTGCCGTTTCTGCCACACGGGCACGATGCGTCTGGTGCGCAATCTGACGCCGGGCGAGATCGTGGGTCAGGTCATGCTGGCACGCGATGCCCTGGGCGAGTGGCCCAAGGGCGCGATGAACGGTCTGGATGACGAGGAAACCGAGGGCGATTACTCGGCGGACGGGCGCCTGCTGACCAACATCGTGATGATGGGCATGGGCGAGCCGCTTTACAATTACGAGAATGTGCGCGACGCGCTCAAACTGGTGATGGACAATGAAGGGCTGGCCCTGTCGAAGCGCCGCATCACGCTTTCCACCAGCGGCGTGGTGCCGATGATGGAGAAATGCGGCGAGGAAATCGGCGTCAATCTGGCCGTTTCGCTGCATTCCGTGGTGAAAGAGGTGCGCGACGAGATCGTCCCGATCAACCGCAAATATGGCATCGAGCAACTGCTCCAGGCCTGCGCGGATTACCCCAGCGCATCGAACGCCCGCCGCATCACCTTCGAATATGTGATGCTGAAGGACAAGAACGACAGCGACGATGACGCGCGCGAACTGGTGCGCCTGATCAAGCAGTACAAGCTGCCCGCCAAGGTCAATCTGATCCCCTTCAACCCGTGGCCGGGCGCGATCTATGAGTGCTCGACGCCCGAGCGCATCCGCCGTTTCTCGGAGATCGTGTTCGATGCGGGCATCAGCGCTCCGGTGCGCACGCCGCGCGGGCGCGACATCGATGCCGCCTGCGGCCAGCTGAAGACCGCCGCCCAGAAGATGAGCCGCGCCGATCAGGACCGTCTGGCCGAGGAAAAGCAGGCCGCGCTGGGCTGATCGTCCTTGCTCCATGCGGGCGGACGGCTAGTCTGGCGCCTGCATGGAGACGATCCCTTACGACCACTGGTTCGCGCCTGACGATCTGATCGCCCTGACGACGCGCGTCGGGGCTGAATTGGCGGCGGCCTGCGAAATCCGCACGCAGGCGGGCAAGCCCTATCGCGAGGGCTGGGTCGCGGCACATTTCGCCGCCATGCGCGGCGCCAGCGCGGTCAAGCTGATCGGCGAGAAACCATGGCAGACGCCCGATTTCGCCATCCTGCTCAATGGGCAGGAGCTGATCTTCGAAAACACCGAGGCCGACGACCCCGCCCGCCATCGCAACAGCGATTACGAGAACAACTGCCACCTCTTTCTGTCGCAGGTCGATTATGCCGTGTCGGGGCGCGGGCCGGTCGCGCCCGAGGTCTATGCGGCGGAGATCGCCCGGCTGGTCGCCAAGAAATGCGCCAAGCATTATCCGCGTTGCGACGGGCTGGTGCTGATTTCACACGCCCCATGGATCGCCGGGCTTACACCGCCGCCGCTGGGGTGGTGGGAAGCGGCCTGCGTTCAGGCGCAGGACCACTTCCCCGAGGTCTGGGTCTTCCACGACCGCACCTTTCAGCGCCTCTTTGCCGAGGTTCAGACGCCCGCCAGCGTGCCCCCCAGCGACACCGCCGCCACCTTGCCGCCGACCCAGACGTCATCACCTTCACGGCTGATATAGGCGCGACCATCGGCGCCCACGCAGCGCCCCTGCGCCGCGACATAGGACTCTGTCGCCAGCCCGGTTTCGAACAGATATTGCCCGAGGCTGGCGTTCAGGCTGCCCGTCACCGGGTCCTCGATGATCGCGCCGGTCGCCCCGGCGAAAAAGGTGCGGACCTCCCAGTCGATGCCCGGTTCCCGCGACGGCCCGACAATCGCCAGATCGGTGGGCACCGGCCCGCGCGCGGGAGCGGGCACCGCCAGCACCGCCTCGGCACTGGCCAAACGCAGCAACTGCCAGCCCGGCCCATTATCGGCCCAGACGGCATCGAGCACCGCCTCACGCGGCAGGTCGAGCAATGCCAGCGCCTCGGCCAGTTCAGTTTCGCCCAAAGGCCCTGAACGGATCAGCGGCGGGGCGCGGAAGGCCAGTGTTTCGTCGGTGATGCGAACCTCGACCAGACCCACGCCGCATTGCTGGACCACCACGCCTTCCTTCGCGGGCTTGCCGCCTGCGTTCAGCCACGCCCATGCCGTACCCAGCGTGGGGTGGCCCGCAAAAGGCAGCTCTCCGCGCGGGCAGAAAATGCGGACGTGATAGTCGGCACCCGGCTCGGTCGGAGGCAGCAGGAAGGTCGTTTCCGAAAAACCCAGCCAGCGGGTCAGCGTCTCCATCTGCTGTGTGCTCAAAGCGTCGCCGTGGTGCACGACCGCCAAAGGATTGCCGGTCAGCGGGTTGGCGCTCGCGAAGACATCTACGAGGTCGAATTTCATTGCAGGTCCCTTTCGGGGATGAGCTTAAAGGGAAAATAGAAAGATGCGAGGGGGTTACCCCCTCGCGCTCCCATTCCGTCTTCCGACGCACGGGCAATGGCACCGAAACGGAGCGCCCCGGCTCTCCACCTGCGTCACCTCTGGCGCCGCAGGCATCAAATTTCCTGCCTGCGGCGCGGCAAACTGGGCGACAGGCCGAACCCGATGCGCCACACGGACAGTAAAGGGAGCGCGAGGGCGATGGCCCTCGCATTCATCTTTTCCTTCTTGCCCCTTCCCAACCCTGCCCCTACCCCAACAGAAATGACCACCCCAACCGCCCTCATCACCGGCGGCGCCAAGCGCATCGGCGCGCAGATGGCGCGTGCTTTCGCGAAGGCGGGCTGGCATGTCATCATCCACTACGGCCACTCGCGCGAGGATGCCGAGAGGCTTGCCGCCACCCTGCCCAGCGCCGAAACCGCACCATGCGATCTGGCCGATGGCGATGCCGCGGTGGCGATGGTGCAACGCCTTTCCGACACGCATCCACACCTGCGTTTGCTGGTCAATTCAGCGGCGGTGTTCCGCTATGACGGGGCCGACGCCATCGATCCGGCGATCTTTGCCGAGGCGATGCAGGTCAACGCCCAGACGCCCGCGCGCATGGCGCAGGCCTTTTTGAAGGGTGTGGCGGGGCGGACGGTCATCAACATGCTCGACATGAAGCTGGCCAATCCCAACCCTGATTTCTTCAGCTACACCATGGCCAAGCATGCGCTGTCCTCCACGGTGCGGATGCTGGCGATGGCTTATCCTGCGCAGCGCATCTATGGTTTGGCGCCGGGCGCGATGATGCCGAGTTGGGATCAGCAGCCCGACGAGCATCTTACCAGCGGGCGGATGAATTTGCTCCAGCGCCTGACCGATCCGGTCGAACTGGCCGATGCGGCGCTGTTTCTGGCCGATGGCGTGTTGGCCAGCGGCGAGACGCTGTTCATCGATTCGGGCCAGTTCCTGCTTTCGCAGCCGCGCGACGTGCTTTACCTCGCCAGAGCATGAGCCCGCTTTTCATCCTGCCCGGCCTGCTGTGCAATCTGTCGATGTTCTCGGCCACGATGGAGGCCTTTCCGGGCGCCAGCGGTATCGACGATTTCTACGGGCGCGAAACCTCGCTGAGTGCCATGGCAGAGTATGCTCTGGCCCGCGCGCCGGAGCGGTTCGTGCTGCTGGGCCATTCGATGGGCGCGCGCATCGCTCTGGAGATCATGCGCCGCTCGCCCGAGCGTGTCGAGGCGCTGGTGCTGGCCGATACCGGCATCCACCCGATCCAGCCCAAGGAGCGCGAGAAGCGCTATGCCCTGCGCGATATCGGGCGCGAACAGGGCTTTGAAGCGCTGGTCGATGCATGGTTGCCGCCGATGCTGACGCCTGCGGCTTTGGCCGATACCGCGCTGGTGGCTGATCTGCGCGCCATGTGCATCAGCGCGGGTCAGGCGCGTTTCGAGGAGCAGATCGAGGCTCTGCTGGCCCGCCCCGAGGTCGAGGATTTGCTCCCCTCGATCACCTGCCCCACCCTCTCAATCGTCGGCGAGCTGGATCGCTGGAGTCCAGTGGTTCAGCATGAGCAGATCGCGGCGCTGATCCCCGGCGCTGCGCTGTCGGTGATCGCTGGCGCGGGCCATATGCTGCCCGCCGAGGACCCGGCGGCCTTTATCGCCGCGATCCGCCACTGGCTGGCCTGATCCCACCGGCGAGTTCCGGGCATTACGCTTCAGCCTGACACACAGCTTTCGCCGGAAGACGTTATGGGAGCGCGAGGGTGTAACACCCTCGCACCTTCTTCCTTCCTCCTTGCCCCTGCCCCCCCCGCCTGCTAGTCGCCCGCGCTGATCCTATCCCTCCCAGCGGAGCGCCTGCCTCATGTCTGACATCAAGCGCGTCGTTCTCGCCTATTCCGGCGGCCTCGACACTTCGGTCATCCTCAAGTGGCTTCAGGTCACCTACAATTGCGAGGTGGTGACCTTCACCGCCGACCTCGGCCAGGGTGAGGAACTCGGGCCGGCGCGCGCCAAGGCCGAGCTGATGGGCGTGAAGCCCGAGCATATCTACATCGACGACCTGCGCGAGGAATTCGTGCGCGATTTCGTCTTCCCGATGATGCGCGCCAATGCCCGCTATGAGGGCGACTATCTGCTGGGCACCTCCATCGCCCGCCCGCTGATTTCCAAGCGCCTGATCGAGATCGCGCGTGAGACCGGCGCTGACGCCGTGTCGCATGGCGCCACCGGCAAGGGCAACGATCAGGTGCGTTTCGAGCTTTCGGCCTATGCGCTGGAGCCGGGCATCAAGGTCATCGCGCCGTGGCGCGAGTGGGACCTGACCAGCCGCACCGCGCTGATCGCTTGGGCCGAGCAGCACCAGATCCCCGTCCCCAAGGACAAGCGCGGCGAGAGCCCCTTCTCGACCGACGCCAACCTGCTGCACACCTCGTCCGAGGGCAAGGTGCTGGAAGATCCGTGGTCGGAAGTGCCCGATTACGTCTACTCGCGCACGGTCAACCCCGAGGACGCGCCTGACGCCCCCGAATACATCGAGATCGAGTTCGAAAAGGGCGACGGCGTGGCCCTGAACGGCGAGGCGATGAGCCCCGCCACCCTGCTGGCCGCTCTGAACGATCTGGGCCGCAAGCATGGCATCGGTCGCCTCGATCTGGTCGAGAACCGCTTCGTGGGCATGAAGTCGCGCGGCATGTACGAGACCCCCGGCGGCGAGATCTATGCCCGCGCGCATCGCGGCATCGAATCGATCACGCTGGATCGCGGCGCGGCTCACCTCAAGGATGAGCTGATGCCCAAGTATGCCGAGCTGATCTACAACGGCTTCTGGTTCAGCCCCGAGCGCGAGATGCTGCAGGCCGCCATCGATCACTCGCAGGCCAAGGTTTCGGGCACGGTGCGCCTTAAGCTGTATAAGGGCAGTGCTTCGGTCGTGGGCCGCAAGTCGCCGCACTCGCTGTATTCCGAGCGTCATGTGACGTTCGAGGATGATGCCGGTGCCTATGACCAGAAGGACGCTGCTGGCTTCATCAAGCTGAACGCGCTGCGTTTGAAGTTGCTGGCGAACCAGAAGTAAGAAGGGATAGGTGCGAGGGGCCCGGAGCATTTCTCTCGAGAAATGCGACCGACGAAAACGCCCCTCGCGCTCCCGGAACGTCTTCCGGCGAGAGATTGCTCTGTGCCGAAGCCGATAGCCCCGCCCTCACCGGCGGGGTTTTTCGTTTCAGCAAGCCTCAGCCTCATACCAGCGCAGATGCAACCAGCCCTGATGCACGCGCACGCAAACCATGGCCCCAAGCGGCGTCTGCTCAAACAGCCCGCTTTGAACCGCGATAGTGTCGATGCCCAGTTTCGCAGGCTCTCCCGTCAGCCACAGCCGTGCTGAAGCCCTGCCATGCGCTTCCTGACGTTCAATCACTGTGCCTCGCAACACCGAGGCCCGGATTTCATGCATCGCGTTCACATCGACGAACAAGGTCACGCCATAAATGATGCCCCATACGGAAAGAAACAAAAGCGTCGCTGCCGCTTGCCCTTGGCCAACCACGACCACTTCATACCGGCGGCGGCCCTTCAACCAGCCCAGCACGATCATGCCGACAATGCCAAGACAGAAGGCTGATACCACAGTGATCAACGGCCAACTTTCGACCATTGTGAAGGTGATCATGGTGGTAACGCAAACCACTATGGGCAGGACAAGCCCAAGTTGCAGCATAGCCCAGTCCATCCGGGCATGCTGCCACCCTCGCGCCAGCATGCCCCAGATGATGCAAGGCACCAAAGCCAATACCCCCAGCCAAGGACCGGGCCGCATTATGGCAAGCAAGCACACCAGAACGATCAGTGCTGAGGCCAGATAATCAAACCACCGCTGCCGCATCCCCCCGGCACCTTTTCCACAAAATCGGGTCGCCTCGGCCACTCACCCCCGCTTCAACAAGGGCTTGAGATAATGCCCGGTAAAGCTGGCCTTGTTTTTTGCCACCTGCTCGGGCGTCCCCTCGGCGACAATCGTGCCGCCGCGCACGCCGCCTTCGGGCCCCATATCGATCAGCCAGTCGGCGGTCTTGATCACGTCCAGATTGTGCTCGATCACCACCACGCTGTTGCCCTGATCGACAAGGCGATGCAGCACCTCCAGCAGCTTGCGCACATCCTCGAAATGCAGGCCGGTGGTCGGCTCATCCAGCACATAGAGCGTCTTGCCGGTGGAGCGCCGCGCCAGTTCCTTGGCCAGCTTCACCCGCTGCGCCTCACCGCCTGACAGGGTGGTCGCCTGCTGGCCGACCTTCACATAACCCAGCCCCACCTCATTGAGCATATGCATGCGCTCACGGATCGGGGGCACATTGGCGAAGAAGGCTTCGGCGTCCTCGATGGTCATATCCAGCACATCGGCGATGGAATGGCCCTTGAACTTCACCTCCAGCGTTTCGCGGTTGTAGCGCTTGCCGTTGCACTCCTCGCACGTCACGTAAACGTCGGGGAGGAAGTGCATCTCGATCTTGATAAGGCCATCGCCCTGACAGGCCTCACACCGCCCGCCCTTGACGTTGAAGCTGAACCGCCCGGCCTTGTAACCACGCGCCTGCGATTCCGGCAGCCCCGCGAACCAGTCGCGGATCAGCGTGAAGGAGCCGGTGTAAGTCGCCGGGTTCGAACGCGGCGTGCGCCCGATCGGCGACTGGTCGATCTCGATCACCTTGTCGCAATTTTCCAGACCGACGATCTTGTCATGCGCCCCGGCGATCACCCGCGCGCCATTCAGCGTGCGGCTGGCCCCGGCCTGCAGCGTATCGATCGTCAAGGTCGACTTGCCCGAACCCGACACGCCGGTCACACAGCAGAAGGTGCCCAGCGGGAAACGCGCCGTCACGCCCTTCAGATTGTTGGCCCGCGCATTCTCGACCACGATGCTCTTGCCATTGCCCTTGCGGCGCTCGGCGGGCACCTCGATCCGCCGCGCGCCGGTCAGATACTGCCCGGTCAGGCTGTTCGGATTCGCCAGAATATCTGCCAACGTGCCCTCGGCGACCACCTCGCCGCCATGCACACCCGCGCCCGGCCCCAGATCGACGACGTGATCGGCCGCGCGGATCGCATCCTCATCATGCTCGACCACGATCACCGTGTTGCCCAGATCGCGCAGGCGCTTGAGTGTCGCCAGCAGCATATCATTGTCGCGCTGATGCAGGCCGATGCTCGGCTCATCGAGCACATAGAGCACGCCGGACAGGCCGCTGCCGATCTGGCTGGCCAGACGGATACGCTGCGATTCACCGCCGGACAAAGTGCCGCTGGTGCGGTCCAGATTGAGGTAATCCAGACCGACATTGTTCAGAAAACCAAGCCTTTCGTTGATTTCCTTGAGAATGGCCTTGGCGATCTGCTTCTGCTGATCGGTCAGCTTCTCCTCCAGCGTGGAGAACCACGCCAGCGCATCGGCCACGCTCAAACGCACGCCATCGGCAATATCGCTGTCCGCCACCTTCACGGCCAGAGCCTCGGGCTTCAGACGCTTGCCATCGCAGACCTCGCAAGGCTGGGCGGTCTGATATTTGCTCAGCTCCTCGCGCATGAAGGCGCTTTCGGTCTGAAGCATGCGGCGGTTCAAATTGCCGATCACGCCCTCGAAGGGCTTGGTCACGGTGTAGAGCTTCTTGCCGTCCATAAAGGTCAGCGGCACCGGCGTCTTGCCCGTGCCGTAGAGGATCACGATCTTGGCCTCGGCGGGCAGATCGATCCAGGGCGTCTCCAGCGCAAAGCCGTAATGCTTGGCCAGGCTGGCCAGCACCTGCATATAATAAGGCGACGGCGGGTTCGACTTGGCCCAGGGCACCACGGCGCCGGCCTTGATCGACAGCCCCTCATTGGGCACCACCAGCTGCGGATCGAACAGCAGCTTCTCGCCCAGACCATCGCAGGCCGGGCACGCACCCTGAGGCGCGTTGAAGGAGAACAGGCGCGGCTCGATGCTCTCAATCGTGAAGCCGCTGACAGGGCAGGCAAACTTCTCGCTGAACACGATGCGGTTCAGCGGCACGCCCGCGCCCTTCAAATTCTTGCTCTTGGCCTCACCCTCACGCCCCGGCACCACGCCATCGGCCAGATCGATGTAGGCCAGCCCATCGGCCAGCTTCAAAGCCTGCTCGAAACTGTCGGCCAGACGGCTCTGGATGCCGTCCTTCACCGCCACGCGGTCGACCACCACCTCGATGTCATGCTTGTACTTCTTGTCGAGCGCGGGCGCGTCCTCGATGGCATACATCTCGCCATCGATGCGCAGACGCGTATAACCCGCCTTCTGCCACTCGGCGATTTCCTTGCGATACTCGCCCTTGCGGCCGCGCACGGCAGGCGCCAGCAGATAGGCGCGCGTGCCCTCGGGCAGGGCCATCACGCGGTCGACCATCTGGCTGACCGTCTGCGCCGCAATCGGCAGGCCCGTTGCGGGCGAATAGGGCACGCCCACCCGCGCCCACAGCAGACGCATATAATCGTAAATCTCGGTCACCGTCGCCACGGTGGAGCGCGGGTTGCGGCTGGTGGTCTTCTGCTCGATGGAGATCGCGGGGCTCAGCCCGTCGATATGCTCGACATCGGGCTTCTGCATCATCTCCAGAAACTGGCGGGCATAGGCCGACAGGCTCTCGACATAGCGCCGCTGCCCCTCGGCATAGATCGTGTCAAACGCCAAGGACGATTTCCCCGAGCCCGAAAGCCCGGTGATGACGATCAGACTGTCTCGCGGCAGCGTGATGTCCACGCCCTTGAGATTGTGCTCACGCGCGCCGCGCACGGTAATATGGGAGAGACTCATAAAGGCCCGTGTTCCAGATTTGTTCGATTGTGGCAAGGGTGAAGCGCTCGCCCGAAAGGGCAAAAGGCACAGCCTCACGCGCGTCTCGCATAATGTGGTCACTCAACCCCATAACGACAAGCCCATCTTAACCATGCAAGTCGGGCCTGCGTTAAGCGATTAACGGTTAAGGCCCCTCTCCGTGCCGCTTTGGAACGGCGGCAAATCGACAGATGCGACGGATGGTTGAACCGTCTAGGCGACAGACTGTCCCATTTCTGCAAAGGTCGAGCGGATGCAACCGCGCCCGAATGCCATGACTGAAAACCCGACCCACGCGCTGGCAGACCTGCCGCGCGCGGCGGATTTCCGTGGCCGCTTCTCGCGCCGCAAGCCGCTGACCATTGCCCGCGCCCGCCGCCATCACCTGCATCATACCGTGGGGCTGCGCGCCGCCGCGCTGTCGATTGCCGCCGTGGTGGTCGCGGCCAGCTGGCAGGTGCAGGCCCAGCAGCACAGCAACAGCTTCGCCGCCCTGACCGAGGACGACGCCGTCCAGCAAGTCACCCCCATGCCCTTCGAGCGCCCCGGCGAGAGCTTCCCCGGCTCGGCCTGGTACTATCTGGCATCGTGGGACCAACTGCCCGGCGATGGCGCGCAGACTCTGACGCCCGATGCCCATAATGAAGGCGAGCCCCCCGCCACCCTCACCGGCCCCGCCGGTTCCGCCCGCGCGCTGATCGCGGCGGCAGCGGGTCAGGATCACGACCGCGCCCTGCAATGCCTGACCAGCGCCATCTATTACGAAGCCGCCAGCGAGCCCGATGACGGCCAGCGCGCGGTGGCTCAGGTGGTGCTCAACCGCGTCGCGCATCCCAGCTTTCCCAAGACGGTGTGCGGCGTGGTCTTTCAGGGCTCGGAGAAAAACACCGGCTGCCAGTTCACCTTCACCTGCGACGGCGCGCTGGCCCGATTGCCCAACCGCTATTTCTGGGACCGCGCCCAGGCCGTGGCGCGTGCTGCGCTGGCCGGTTACGTCTTCCAGCCGGTGGGTCTGGCGACGCATTACCATACCTTTGCCGTCCACCCCTATTGGGATGCGGCGATGAACTTCATCGGCCAGATCGGGGCGCATCGCTTCTATCGCCTGCCCGGCCCTGCCGGAGCAAACACCGCCTTCCGCTTCGCCTATGCGGGCGGCGAGCCCATGGCCTCGCCCCATGCCCGCACCGGCCAGAGCGCCGATATGCTGGCCACCGCCGATCCGCTCGCGGTGGAGCGCGCCTATGACGCCAGCCTGAAGCAGGCCGGGGGCAGCCCGGCACAAGTGCAACTCGCGGCGGCCAGCAGCCCGGCCGAACCGGCCCCCGCCTACACCGACGATGTGGTACGCCGCGGCGGCGACAAGAGCTATCGCGCCTCGGGCCTGCCCGGCGCCACGCCCGGCAGCGGGGGCGTGCGCGATGACTATCGCAACAGCGGCCAGTGGATCGCCTCTCCGCAGTAACTGGCCGCAATAAGGCCTCGCTCCGTCCCGGTCTGCGGGCAGTTTACACAGCGCAACATTTCGATAACCACGCCGCAACACAAAGGCTTAGGCCCTTGGCGCTTAGAGCTTTCACGTCGCCAGAGCGTTGTCAGGCCGGGCGCAAACACCCGATGGCCTGAACAATGCCGTACAATAAAAACACTCGAACAATCATAAACGAAGGAAGCATCCCTCCATGTCGATCCGTTTCGCCGCAGCAGGTTCCGGGGAATGCAGGGTCGTTACACGCGTGCTGGCCACCCCCGCCCTGACAGCAGCGGCCAATGATGTCGAAGCGCCGATCAGCGAGGATGCCCTGCTGGTCAGCACCCTGCGCCATTTCGCCATCCATGGCCTGAATGCCGCCAGCGAGGCGCGCCGCCTCACCCTGCTCGCCCAGCAGCGCGGCGACCATGAGCAATCGCATCACTGGCACGCCATCTGCCGCCAGCTCGACCGCCGGATGGCCGATGGCATCGGTTCGCCGCGCCGCCGTCGGCGCTGAGGCGGTTCGCACCACCATGATGGAGGGCTTCCGAGTCTCCATCATCCTATGCGGGGCCCGGTCGCCAGACTCGGGCCCTTTGCTATGAGCGACTCGGCCTGCATGGCTGGCCCGCGCACGGCCATCGATGCGTTTCCTGCATCACACCATGCGGCGAGCGCACCCGCTCACCCCGGTTCACGTACCAGACAGGTTCATTGCGCCAAGAAAACGTGCATTTTTTCCAAGTTATCGATATTGCGAATTATTTGCACAAACTCTTTGCATCCCTATGTGTTTCGTGCCTTGCAATGCCCGGCGCAGAGGAATAGGGCACCCTCCAAATCCAACCAAGGGCCCCCGCGCGCTTGCGGGACTGCGTGGGAAGCCCGGATCGATCCAGCTTCGTTGGCACCTCACTCCCGAGGTTCCGGCGGAAGCCCGCAGAAGCGTAGAGGACTGGAAGTTCATGGCACGCAAGAAGATCGCCCTCATTGGCGCCGGTAACATCGGTGGTACGCTGGCCCATCTGGCCGCGCAGAAGGAACTGGGCGACATCGTCCTGTTCGACATCACCGACGGCATCCCCCAGGGCAAGGCGCTGGATCTGTCGCAGTGCGGCCCGGTCGAAGGCTTCGACGCCAAGATCACCGGCTCGAACGACTATGCCGACATCGCCGGCGCCGACGTCGTCATCGTCACCGCCGGTGTGCCCCGCAAGGCCGGCATGAGCCGCGACGATCTGCTGAACATCAACCTGAAGGTGATGAAGGCCGTGGGCGAAGGCATCAAGGCCAACGCCCCCGACGCTTTCGTGATCTGCATCACCAACCCGCTCGACGCGATGGTCTGGGCGCTGCGCGAATTCTCGGGTCTGCCCGCCAACAAGGTTGTCGGCATGGCCGGCGTGCTGGACTCGGCCCGCTTCTCGACCTTCCTGGCCTGGGAATTCGGCGTTTCGATCCGCGACGTGAACACCTTCGTGCTCGGCGGCCACGGCGACACCATGGTGCCCGTGACGCAGTACTCGACCGTCAACGGCACCCCCG
>Ga0116227_10002455_pt1 | contig 42134 bp, 34 predicted proteins | sample S1TSphgellanicum_FD_89693 | JGI IMG/M metagenome (GOLD analysis project Ga0116227, IMG submission 89693) | Host-associated microbial communities from peat moss isolated from Minnesota, USA - S1T2_Fb - Sphagnum magellanicum MG | ecosystem: Host-associated > Plants > Peat moss > Unclassified... | reverse complement strand
TGTTTTATTTATTGTAACTGTTTCTTTGGCAATCAACTGGATTTATGCCTCACTTTTGAATAAGCTTATCCCATGTTGCCCAACTTATCTGGTAAAGGCTACCGCTTAAAAAAACACCTATTATAGGAAACTTGATTTTGAACGCAGCAAAGCTTCTATTGATGGCGTAAGCCGCATTTATATAGTAAATTATTTTTTAAAGCCTGGTTTCGTTCATTGTATATTTAGTCCTCATACATGTCTATCGCACATATATTGAACGCTATCCGTTAAATTGCGGTTTAACAAGATTACATCAAAGTAGGTAATAAGCAGTACAGAAGTAGAATAGAATTAGTTATATTTTTTAAAACTTTTCCTTCATTCCTAAAATTCCCAATAAACCACCAGTATGCAAAGCTAAAATTTTATCCTCTTGATGAATGATGCCTTTTTGCTGAAGATCAATTATTGCATAAAACATTTTTGCAGTATAAACAGGATCAATCAGCATACCTGTTTCTGCTGTAAATTTTTTAATGAATTCAATACATCCTGGTGTTGTTTTGGCATAACCCCCAAAATGGTATTCGGTGTGCAGTTTTAAATGATTGGTATGCGTTGTGTACTTTAAAATTTCATCTTGTATAAAATATCCGTTTTTGAGTACGGGTATGACATGAAGTGTTGTGCTAAGCTGGTGCTGCTGGATTCCCTTTAATAAGCCGGCGGCAGTTGTACCTGTACCAGCTGCACAAAAAATATGGTCGTAAACTTCAGGCAGTTCATCAATAACTTCTGAACAGCCTATAACAGCTTCTGCAGAAGCACCGCCTTCATTAATAAAATAAGCATTTTCGTCGTGTCCAAAATTTATCTGAAAGAGATGATTTTTATTTTTGTAGCTTAATCTATCGGTGAAAATAAGTTTCATGCCAAATAACCGGCAAATTAAAAGCATTTCATTATTCACTTCTTCACCACGTACAAAAGCAGTTGCTTTTAGTTGGGCTCTGCTGGCTAAAGCAGCCGTTGCAACCAGGTGGTTAGAAAAAGCACCCCCAAACGTAACTAAATGAGTTTTATGCTCTAGCTGTGCTTTTTTTACAATATACTTAAGCTTGCGCCACTTATTTCCTGAAATATAGGGGTCAATAAGGTCATCCCGTTTGACAAATAATTGATGAAAAGGTGTTAAGCTTAACTGCTCTACCGGACTATATAGTTTTTCAAACACTTTGTAAAAATACAGAAAACCCCTTAAATGTTTTTTTGAGGGTTAATTTATTCAGGTTATTTAAAATAAATTTTTCTAACCAGGTAAGGGAAAAAGTTAAGTAAGATTTTAACATTTTTTGTAAAGTTTTTCATAAGCAATTTAGTTCTTGTTTAAGTATTAGACAGCAACTGCTTGAAAACAAATATATATAGCTAATTGTTTTAATAAAATAGCATTCTCGATAGGGAATTTACTGCAGCCTAACGATCATGAATTAACCTTGGGTATTTATATGAGCAACGTTTGTATTAAAATGATTAGGCTTAGTTAATATATATATCCAAATCTACATAATTTTAATAAAAAATGGCCTTAAAAGATTATTTTTGCGCCATGGAAAATGCTTTAGAATTGCAAGAAACAGAAGAACAGGATTTATATGAGCATTTAAAAATAGTGGTCGACAAGGGGCAGTCTTTGTTACGGATTGATAAATTTTTAATGCACCGTGTTGAAAATGCATCCCGGAACCGCATTCAGAACGCCATAGATGGGGGTAATGTTCTTGTAAATCAAAAAACGATTAAGGCGAGCTATAAAGTAAAGCCAGCCGATGAAATTTCCATTGTACTGCCTCATCCGCCACGGGATACAGAGGTGTACCCGGAAGATCTGCCTATTGATATTATTTATGAAGACAATGACCTGCTCATTGTAAATAAGGCGGCTGGAATGGTTGTTCACCCTGGATTTAACAATTATACAGGTACGCTGGTTAATGCATTGGCTTTTCATTTTGAACAGTTGCCCCAGTTGCCGGGAAATGACGGCAGGCCCGGTTTGGTACACCGTATTGATAAAGATACCTCGGGATTATTGCTGATCAGTAAAAATGAAAAATCGATTACGCATTTAGCCAGACAGTTTTTTGACCATAGCATTACCCGTAAATATATTGCATTGGTATGGGGAGATATAGAATATGATGGCACTGTAAGCGGTTACATTGGGAGAAGTTTAAAGGACCGCAGAATTATGGACATTTATGATGATGAGGAGAAAGGAAAATGGTCAGTAACACACTATAAAGTATTGGAGCGTTTGGGCTATGTGACTTTAATAAGCTGTCAGCTTGAAACAGGACGTACACATCAAATCAGGGCACATATGCAACATATAGGCCACCCACTTTTTAATGATGCTACATATGGTGGTGATAAGATTTTAAAAGGGACAACGTTTAATAAATATAAGCAGTTTGTAGAGAACTGTTTTAGCCTTTTGCCCAGGCAGGCACTGCATGCACAAACTTTAGGCTTTATACATCCAACAACAAAAGAATATATGCATTTTGAATCGCCTTTACCGGCTGATTTTAAAGCCGCATTAACAAAATGGAAAAATTATACCGCCACATCATAAAATATGCCCCAGTACCTTTTATTTAATGATGAATACCATCCTGTAGATGCACCGATCCTGACTGCATCAAACAGGAGCTTTAAGTTTGGCGATGGTCTCTTCGAAAGCATGCGTATGATCAATGGCAAATTGCAATTTGCCGATTTACATGCCGATCGGCTCACTGCGGGCATGAAGGCTTTAAAAATGGAAGGACATGCACTGCTGGATGATTATTTTTTACGGCAGAAAACAGCCGAGCTCAATAAGCGCAATAAGTGGAGCGGAAATGTTCGTTTCCGATTATCGGTTTACCGTACCGGTGGTGGCATATATACGCCTCTTGAAAATAAGGCAGGCTATATATTAGAAGGTTTGTCTTTAAAAAGCAATGCATACGATATTAACAGTAAGGGCCTCATTGTTGATGTATATGATGAAATGACTAAACCAGTAAACAAGCTGTCTAATTATAAAACATCAAATGCCCTGCTGTATGTTATGGCTGGTTTATTTAAAAATCAAAACCGCTTAGATGAAGCTATAATCTTAAATCAGCATGGATTTTTATGCGAAAGCATTAGCTCGAATGTATTTGTCGTTTACCAAAATCAAATTTATACGCCTGCTTTAACTGAAGGCTGTGTTGCTGGTGTTATGCGGTCAGTTGTTACTAAAATGTCCAAAATGAATAATATTCCGGTTATTGAAGCACAAATCAGCCCGGAAATATTAAATGAGGCAGAAGAGGTTTTTATTACCAATGCAACAAATGGCATACAATGGATAATGGGCTATGGCCGAAAGCGGTACTTTAATAAAGTTTCTAAGTTTTTAATGGAAAAACTAAACAAATTGTAGTGTATAAATGGAGGATAAAAGTCTTAATTTATACACTAATTAGGATACATTATAATCTTATCCCCCTTAAAAAATCCTCAACGGGCATGCGTTTTTTTCCTTCATACTGAATATCAATCAGTTTTATAAAGCCATTTGAAGCGGCAAATTTTAAATATGTTTTGCCATCAGTTAAAAAATGACCGGGCTCTATATCAGGTTGCACAAATTCAAGATCAGCTTTAAATACTTTTAAGGTTTTACCATTTAAAAATGTAAAAGCAGTGGGATATGGGCTTAACCCCCTAATGAGGTTGTAAATAGACTGTACTGATTTTGACCAATCAATTTTACAGTTCTCTTTAAATATTTTTGGAGCATGGTTTAGCGTACTGCTATTGGGTTGTGGTTGCTCTGTAAAATTACCCTGTTCAATTGCACGAACTGTTTTAACCAATAAATTTGCACCTACTGCCATAAGTTTATCATGTAAACTTCCTGCAGTGTCTTCATCAGTAATTTCTACTTGATCGCTAAAAATGATATCTCCAGTATCTATTTCCTGTTTTAAAAAGAAGGTTGTTACTCCACTTGTTTTTTCGCCGTTTATAATGGCATGATTTATAGGAGCGGCACCTCTGTATTGGGGCAATAAAGAACCATGTAAATTGATTGTGCCTTTTTTAGGCATGGTCCAAACAATTTCAGGAAGCATACGAAAAGCAACTACCACCTGTAAATCAGCATCAAGTGCCTTTAATGAAGATATAAATTCCTGGCTTTTGAGTTTTTCTGGCTGCAGAATATTCAGTCCTTTTTCTGCTGCATATTTTTTTACGGCACTTTCATTGATCTTTTGACCGCGTCCGGCAGGCTTATCGGGGGCTGTTACTACGCCCACAACATCAAAATTGGCCTGCAAAAGTGCATCTAAAGAAGCAACAGCAAAATCGGGCGTACCCATAAAAACTATTTTCATTGGCATGTGTTATGTTTCTAATTTTATGGAGCCAGTATTTAATTATATGCAAAAAAATACAGAATTTTTATGGCTCTCTATGTTACAAAATAACTAAAAATAATCGTTTCAACAGATAAAAAAATGGTACAGGGTAAAGAGGTTGTTCAGGCTAATGGTTTAATTTATGTTTGTGACAGTATGCCAGGTTTTTATAGAAAAGGTCAACCAGGTAAGTTTTATTATGAGGACCAAAATGGCAATAAAATAAAAGATGAAAAGCATTTGATGCGCATCAAAGCACTGGTGATACCGCCTGCATGGCAAAAGGTATGGATTGCGGGTCAGCATCATGCCTATTTGCAGGTGACTGGAATCGATGCTGCTGGTAGAAAACAGTATAAATACCATGCAAAATGGACAAACAGGCGTTCTGACCATAAATATTATCGTTTACTTGAATTTGGCAAGGCACTGCCAGATGCACGAAAACGTTTGGCAAAAGATTTAAAGCGGAAGCATTTTGATGAGCAAAAGGTTTTGGCTATTTGTGTAGAGGTGCTCCAAAAAACATTAATCAGAGTTGGCAATGAAAGCTATAAACAGCTATATGGTTCTTTTGGATTAACAACCTTAAGGGATAAACACGTGAAAATAGAGGGAAGCAAAATTACCATGGATTTTATAGGTAAAAAAGGAGTGAAACAAAATGTGCAGTTAAATGACAGGAGCTTGGCCAAATTGATAAAACAATGCAGGGATATTCCGGGGCAGGAACTTTTTCAGTTCTATTCATCGGCAAAAGAGCATAAAAGCATTAACTCTGGTAAAATTAACAATTACATCAGAGAGATTATGGGAAGTGATTTTACGGCAAAAGACTTTAGAACATGGGGTGGCACTTTAGAAGCCTTGAGACAGTTTGCAAAATGTGGGCAGGATGAAGAAAATTTAACCAATAAAAAGCAAATTGTGCGGGTTTTAGACTGCGTAGCTAAAAAATTGGGCAATACACGCAGTGTTTGTAAAAGTTCTTATGTATACCCTTTATTGTTACAGGCATATGAAAATAATGAGCTTAATACATACATTAAAAAAATAAATAAAACACAAACTGAAGGAAAAACCGGATTGGAACATGATGAGAAGGTATTACTGTCCTTTTTAAAAGCAACGAGTAAATAAAAGCGTATATATTTGTTTTTTATATGCAGATCAACTTAAACGACAGCACGGCGCTATACAGTACGATAATTGAAGAATCAGCAATGCCTATTGCACTTTATACTGGTGATGATATGGTTATTAAAGTAGCCAATAAAGCTATGCTGAAAGCATGGGATAAAGACTCGGGCGTTATAGGACAGCAGCTTGCTGTTGCCCTTCCAGAGCTCAAAGATCAACCTTTTCTTAAAATTTTAAATACAGTTTACCATACAGGCATCGCTTATGAAGCAAAAGAGGACTTGGTTTCGCTCATGGTCAATGGACAATTGCAGGATTTTTATTTTGATTTTATATATAAGCCTATAAAAGATGAGCTAGGTAAGGTTTTGGGTATTTTAAATACGGCAACAAATGTTACTGAGCTTGTTAATGCCAAATTAAACAGCAATAAAAATGAGGAGCTTTTTAGAAAGTTGATTAAAGATGCGCCTGTTGGCATAGGTGTACTGGAAGGAGTGGATCTGATTATCCGTGAAGCCAATAGTGAACTTTTGAAATTATGGGGAAAATCAGAACAGATTATTGGGTTAAAAATTATTGAAGGCCTGCCGGAAATTGTAGATCAACCTTTTCCTGAACTCTTAAAACAGGTATACTTAACGGGAATTGCTCATTATGGCAATGAAACATTAGCTAAGATAGAGCGTGACGGCATTACCCGGAACTATTATTTTAATTTTGTTTATAATCCTATAAGAAATGAACAGGGCAATATAACCGGAATTATGATTGTGGCCAATGAGGTTACTGCTCAGGTAGAAGCCCGAATAAAGGTTATTGAAAGCGAGGATCGATTTAAAAATTTATTGCTGGAAGCGCCAATGGCAACAGCACTTTATGAAACCCAGGATATTATCATCAAGCTTGCAAATGCAGAGATGTTAAAAATGTGGGGAAAAGATGAATCGGTTATTGGAAAGCCGATGGAAGAGGCAATACCGGAACTCAAAGAACAGGCTTTTATATCAATTTTAAAAAAGGTATATGAAACCGGAACCCCTTATCATGCTGAGCAGGAAGCTGCTGAGCTTTTTATTGACGGGTCGCTTAAAAAAGGCTACTACACCTTTACCTATAAGCCTTTATATAATGCGGAAGGGCATGTATATGGAATTTTGCACGCCGCAATGGATGTTACTAAACAGGTTTACCTTCAACAGCAAAAAGATGAATTTTTAGGCATTGCAAGCCATGAATTGAAAACTCCTGTAACCAGTATTAAAGCTTATGCACAGGTGTTGGAAAAAATGATCCGAAATGACGGTGATGAGCGAAAAGCCAATATGGTTCAGAAAATGGATATTCAATTAAACCGATTAACCGGCCTGATTACTGATTTGCTTGATGTGACCAAAATTCAGGCTGGGAAAATGACTACCCGGCCCATAATTTTTGATTTCGATTTAGCTGTTCTTGAAGTGGTGGAAGAAATGCAGCACACTACAAATAAACATGTATTGGAAATGGATTTAAATAGCCACAAACAAATTCTTTATGATAAAGAAAGGATAGGACAGGTGGTTACCAATTTTATATCAAATGCGATTAAATATTCAAGTGATGCAAAACGGGTTGTTATAAAAAGTTATGTGCTCAATGATGAAGTTGTGTTGAGTGTTCAGGATTATGGAATAGGAATTTCTGATGAAGCTAAACAGTTCGTTTTTGATCAGTTTTACCGTGTTAATGGTGATTTACAGCACACCTACCCGGGTTTGGGACTTGGTTTATATATTTCTGCAGAGATTATAAAAAATGCAGGTGGCAGGTTTTGGTTAGAAAGTGAAGTGGGTAAAGGATCTACTTTCTATTTTGCACTTAAAATCTAATTTTCATAGATTGACTTTGAGTCAATCTATGAAATAGATAAGTGAAGTTATTTTTTTATGGGGTGTACAGGCTGTTCGCTCAGTTCCCTTTTTTTTGCAGGATTTTTAAAATTAGCTTCTTCTTTATTATAATCCTGATCTTCGGCTTTTTTTACGGTTTTATGATCCAAAGGCTCACGTCCTTTAGGAATCTCTTTCTCGTAGTTACTGCCTGGCTGATTGCTTTTTTCTTTTGGCCCACTCATTTTTATTGTTATATTTATGGATACAATAAATATTTCTTGCGCATTGTTTTATATTCACTTAAACCTGGTTCCCAGCTCGCTCTGATTTCTTTTTCACTTTTGCCTGCAATAACCTGCTGTCTGAAAGTATCAACACCTACAAGCCTTTCAATTACCCCCATTTCTTTACTTAACTTCGTGTTAAAAAAATCTTCTTTTTTAGGTGATGCATTATATAGCTCAATAAGCCAGCTAATATTTATGGTTTTAGTTTTTCTAAAAATTGAAGTATCATAATTTCTTAAATCCAGTCCATAGCATACCTGATCTTGAAACAAGGGTGTTTCTGACATGCCTTTAATACTTTTTGGGGTGAAAGAAAAAGTGTATTTATCTTTTAAATAAGGCGCACCAACTACTGTAAAAGGAAACATAGTACCTCTTCCGTGATTTAAATAAGTTCCTTCAAATAAACATGTGCTTGGATAAAGAAGTATGGACTGTTGGGTATTTAAATTAGGTGATGGTTTTACAGGCAGTTCATAAGGCATATCATGGTTGTAATTTGCATTTTTAATAATGGTTATCTTACATTTTAACTTATCCTTTAACCAGCCTTCTCCGTTTAACATCTGAGCATACTCACCTATGGTTAAACCATGTACGATAGGAATAGGCTGTACACCAATGCCTGATTTGTATTTAAGATCTAAAATTGGTCCGTCAATATAAAACCCATTTGGATTTGGACGGTCTAATATTAATACCTCTTTTTTATTTAAAGCACAGGCTTCCATTACATGCTGCAATGTATTGATATAAGTATAAAAACGTACCCCAACATCCTGGATATCAAAAATCATTAAATCCACATCTGCTAAATCTTCTGCAGTAGGTGTACTGTGTTTTCCATACAAAGAAATGGCTTTAATACCTGTCTTAGCATCAACATCATCATCTACACTAACACCTGCACTTGCATTGCCCCTAAAGCCATGCTCCGGACCAAATATTTTAATAATGTTTACACCACGTTTTAACAAACTGTCGACCAAAGTTTGCTTGCCAATTATAGAGGTAGGGTTAACCACCATGCCAATGCGCTTGTTTTTTAGAAGAGGCAGGTATTTCTCTGTTTGTTCAGCACCTGTTTTAATACCAGGAGCGGTTGCAGGTATTTTTCTAACCGTTTTTTTTGGAGTAGCAGTGCCTGTTTCCTGTTCTAGCTTTTTTGGCTGACCACAAGCAGAGGTGGCAATTAATGTAAATAGTAATGCTGCGTTTAGGTATAGTTTCATTTTCTGGTTATTCTAAAGACAAGGTTAATTGATACTTTTTAAATAAGTACAAAGTGAACAATAATTTTACGTAAAAATTCAATTTAAAGAAGTACTTATTTTACTGAAATTTTATTTTTAAGAAATATAGGGTTATTATAAAGACTTGTACAATAAAAAGCATAGATTTGCAGGGTAAGGGTTGAGAGCCTTACATCAGCTGCAAAGTTGAGAGCGTTAATTTAGATGGGGGTACAACTTTTAGTTGGACCCCTTTTTTGATTAAAATTGTTTACTTTTACCCGTATTAATGCATTTGGTTTATGCCTTTTGCTGATCATTCTGATTGCTGGATACAAAATTATTAAATTGAATTTCGAATATTTTATAGCAAGGCGTGTAGCCATTAAATCTGAGCGGACTTTTTCAAAACTCATTGTTCGTATAGCCATTGCTGGAGTAATGCTCAGTTTAGCTGTTATGATGCTTTCTGTAGCCATTATTAAAGGTTTTAAAACCGAAATCCAGGATAAGGTGAGGGGCTATTTGGGTGATGTACAGATTACCGAATTTGATCTGAACAATTCTTTTGAACATTCTCCTTTTGTGTTGGACAGCAAAACCAACCGTGATTTAAAGAATAATTCTTCTATTCAGTACTACTATCCTTTTGCTACAAAGCCAGCTATTCTATCAGCAAATAATGAAATTGAAGGCATTAATTTTAAAGGAATAGACCAAAGCTACAACTGGGATTATATTAAAGGGCATTTAATTAGTGGTACCATTATAAATTTTGCCGACAGTGCCAAAGCAATGCAGGAACTGCTGATTTCAAACTATACTGCAAACCGCTTGAAACTTAATACAGGAGATGATTTTATCATGTATTTTGTACAGGATCCGCCCAGGAAAAGAAAATTTAAAATAGTAGGCATATATGATATTGGGGTAGAGGATATAGATAAGGGCTTTGTACTGGGAAACCTTAATATCATAAAGCGCTTAAACAATTGGAAACCAGATCAAATAGGGGGAATAGAAATCAAAATCAAAGATTTTTCACAGCTAAATGCCGTATCAGCGGGCATTTTTGAAAATCTGCCGAATCACCTCCGTTCTTTTTCCATAAAGGAAAATTTTCCAAATATATTTACCTGGCTGGGTTTGCTGGATGTGAATACAAAAGTTTTACTAGTATTAATGCTTATTGTTGGGGTAATTAATATGGTTACCGCATTGCTGATTATGATATTGGAACGTACCAACATGATTGGAATGTTAAAGGCTTTTGGTGCAAGTAATGCAAGCATTATGAAAATATTTTTATATAATGCCGCGTATTTAATAGGTATAGGCTTATTATTGGGCAATATATTGGGCTTGGGCTTGGGCTTTTTACAACAGCAAACACATATTTTTAAGCTTAACCAATCTTCTTATTTTCTGGCTTATGCACCTATAGAGTTTCATTTTTCAGATATTCTATTGTTAAATGTGGTTACTGTGGTGGTGTGTTTAACGGTATTAACAATTCCTTCGCTGCTCATCAGCAAGATTTCTCCATTAAAAGCAATCAGGTTTAAATAATAATATCTTTGATCAAAGAAAATAAAAATGCAGGCCTATAAGCCGGGTTCTGTTCCCTGATTAATCAGGATTCTATCATTAATCTACTATAAGCGTTGCCGCTTATCTCTAACGACCTACCCACTAACATCGGACGGGCCGCCCTACGTGCGTTAGCCTATTTGGTCTTTCAACTCCCGGGGTTTACAATCAATTGCAATTGCTTGCAAATGTCGTACGCTCTTACCGTACGTTTTCACCCTTACCCCATTGCTGTGGCGGTATATTTTCTGTTGCACTTTCCGTAATTCAGGTTTTCAATCCTAAACCCCTTTCTGTTAGAAAGCGAGATGCCCTGTGTTGCCCGGACTTTCCTCTCTTCCGGTTTGAAGCGGAACAGCGATAGATCAACCTGCATTTTTACAAAGATAATTAAAATGCCTTAATGCAGTTAAAATAAGTTTTAAGTAAAATTATAGGCTTTGGCTCTGTCAGATTTAAATTAATTGGAATTATTTTTGATTGCTAATTATTTTAGTATAAATTTGTGTCTTCTTTTATAGGAGAATGATATGCCCATTCAAAATAGTTGCTGAGGCTTTTTTAAATTTAACAGATATGACCGTTACCGTTTTAGCCATATTAGAAACTGATTTTATACCTGATGCTTCTTTAGGGAAGATAATGAATGAGAAGCTTAAAAAAGAAGCTGCTGCACTACAGGATGTACATTTAAAAGAACTGCATACCCTTGGGCAACACAGTGATGATTTGGTGATCTATATGAGCTATAATCCAAAATATAAAATACGCTGGCGTGTGGTAAATGATGTGCCTGCCGAAGTTGAGGGATTTGTTTCTAAAATATGTGGTAATTTAGGGTATATTGTTTGGAAAACAGCTGCTATTAACCTGTTTAAAGGTGTGCATAAGTCATAGCATAAGGTTTTGATTTATACATCAATTTAATTTTATCCTAATATATCTATAGCCATTAAAACATAGCAAAATCTGTTTTGTTTAATGTACATGCGTAATGTTCATTATAGACAAAAACAGCCTATATGGTAAAAAATCCTTTATCCATATACAGCGCACTAGTTGCCAATTTATTAATTGCATTGGCTAAATTTATTGCAGGTGCCTATACCAACAGCTCTTCAATGATTTCAGAAGGGATTCACTCGGTGGTTGATACCATTAATGAACTGCTGCTGCTGTATGGTTTAAAAAGAAGCAAAAAACCTGCTGATCGTTTCAAGCCCTTTGGCTATGGCAGGGAATTGTATTTCTGGTCATTTATTGTGGCCATTTTAATTTTTGGTTTAGGTGGTGCACTATCTGTTTATCAGGGAATCATCCATATTATAAATCCTAAGCCACTGGAAAATCCAGTGTGGAATTATATTGTGCTCGGTTTCTCTGTAGTTTGTGAAGGTGCTTCATTACTAATTGCCTTAAAAGAATTTAATATACTGCGTGGTGAACTTCCATTTTGGAAAGCCGTTGTTAAAAGTAAAGATCCCAGTAGTTTTTTAGTCCTTTTTGAAGATGGGGCCGCTGTATTGGGACTATTTATCGTTTTTATATTTATGCTGTGCAGTCATATCTTTAATAAGCCTGCTTTAGATGGCGTAGCTTCTGTTCTGGTTGGATGCTTACTTATATTTGTTTCGCTTATATTGGCTAGAGAAAGCCGTAGCTTACTCATGGGCGAAGGAATTTCAATAGAAACTCAAAAACGTTTAATCCAAATTACAGAAGATGATCCTGCTGTAATTAAAGTAATTAATGTACTTTCTACCTATGAATCTCCAGATGAAATTGTGCTCATGCTGATTATTCGTTTTAAACCTAATTTGCATACAGCTGCAATAACAGATGCCATTGAACGTTTAAAAACTCGGATTAAAAATCAATATGCCCTAATCAAATTTATTGTCATAGAACCCAAAAATTAGTCAAAATCAATATAGCCCCCTGCCAAATGCACTGTTTCTTGATTGATCAGTTTCAATTGGGGTACATGGCCTAAGCATTTTAAATTGGTATATTGTATAATATAACGCTGACTTTCTGCATTCTCCGGTCCGTTAAATATAATTCCCTTAATTTTTACATGATGTTGTTTTAATACATTTGCGGTGAGCAAAGTATGGTTAATGCTGCCTAAATAATGCTGAGATATCAAAATCACTTCTGCCTGCAAATGCTTGATTACATCTAAAATCAATTCATTTTCATTAATTGGTACCATGAGTCCTCCGGCACCTTCTATAATTAAGGTGTTATTAGTCTTAGGTAAGTGGATTTCACCTAACTGAATTTTAATGTTATCTATTTGGGCCGCATAATGGGGGGATGCTGGGTAACTTAAAGCATACCGTTCTGGATAGAAGGTCGTTTTGGTATTGCTTATTAGTCTTTTTACGGTTATGGAATCACTTTGGTCTAAGTCTCCAGCTTGTATTGGTTTCCAATAATCTGCCTGTAGCTTTTCTGTTAAAATAGCACTGATTAGGGTTTTTCCTATTCCTGTTCCTATTCCGGTTACAAAATAATTTGACATGCTATATATTTTTTAATTGATTAATCAGGTTTAAAATTTCATCATCAGTGTTGTACGTATGCAAGCAGATCCTTAATCTTTCTTTTCCTTTTGGTATAGTTGGGCTCAATATGGCACGAACATCAAAACCTCGGTTCTGAAGGTATAAAGCACCTGTTTTTGCCGCTTCATTTGACGAAAATACAATGCCTTGTATACAGCTAATGCTATTAATAGCATTCATTTTATTTTCATTCATCAGTTCATTATACCGTTTAATTTTTTGATGAATTGCCGTATGGTCTGTTTTTGTTAATAACTGGTAGGCACATTTTATACTTGCAATGGCATGGATAGGGGCCGCTGTTGTATAAATAAACGAACGGGCAAAATTGATCAGATAATTGCGGAGGCTATGGCTGCCTAAAACTATGGCGCCATGTGTGCCCAATGCTTTCCCAAAAGTTACTACCCTGGCAAAAACATCGTCCTGCAAGCCTAACTGCTGTACAAGACCTTCGCCATTATGCCCAAAAATACCAACGGCATGTGCTTCGTCAACAATTAAGTTGGCTCCATATTTTTTGCAAATAGATAGGATTTGATTTAAAGGTGCACAATCTCCATCCATTGAATACACGCTTTCTACTACCACAAAAATATTTCCTTTGGCCTGCTTTAATTTTTGTTCTAGATCTTCTGTGCAGTTGTGCAAAAATTTATAGCGGTTGGCATGGCTTAGTCTACAGCCATCTATTAGGCTGGCATGTATGTATTCATCTGTAATTATGGTATCTCCACGTTGTGGTATGCAGGATAGTAGGCCTAAGTTGGCATCATAGCCGGAATTAAAAATTAATCCACTTGGTGCATGATGAAAATTGGCGATAAAGACTTCTGTTTCTTCAACAAATGAAGTATTGCCATTTAATAACCTTGATCCTTTAGCCCCATTTGGATAGTGGGGAAAGGTGTCTAATAAATGATTTATAGATTGTTTTAAGGTTTCGGACCTGGCAAAGCCAAGATAATCATTTGAACAAAAATCAATAGAAGGGAAGTTGGACGTTAATTTTCGAATGGAATAATCATCACAACGTTGTTTTAGCCGGGCATTAAGTTGCTGCTCAATTTTGTTCATTGCCCAAAAATAAAGAAAGCGTTCTGATTTTTCAGAACGCTCTTTGCTTTAAATTTTTTACTAGCCTTGTTTAGGCGGGTTTGAAACAACTGGAGCTTTATCCTGGTTGCCCATTCTTCCTCTGCCGTTTGCTTTTCTGTCTTTCATTTTTGCCTTTAGATCTTCTAACTTTGTTTTTTGCTCAGCGGTTAAAATCTGGTCCAGCTGATCTTTAGAAGCGTCCATTGTGGCTTTGAAAGATTTTGCTTTGTCTTTCATATCTCCATTGTTTTCAGCCCGCATGGCATCAATTTTTTGTGCCCTGTCAAGCTCAATGGCATATACTTTAGTTTTTTGATCTGCTGTTAAGCTTAAGGCTTTTTCCAAACCGTTTGTTACTTTTTCTGCTCTTTGTTCTGCAGTAAGTTTTGGTCCATCTGCTTTACCTCTTTTAGTGGGATTTTGAGCAAATACAGTACTTAGGCCCATTACTGCAATTGCTAGTGTTAACATTACTTTTTTCATGGTTTCTATTTTTAAATGTGCTTTTTATTTAAACTAATAGATGGGAAAAGCAGTAAACAGTTTAATTGTGCTTTGTTAAAAAATGTTAATTCTTATTTAATTGAGAAATAGATTTTTGCATCTGTGCCATCATCTGGCTTAAGGTTTCAATGGTTGGTTCTGGCGGAGGTTCTGGTAAGGCTGTAGAAATATAGGCTTTGGCTTTCCAGATTTCCAGGATATCATCTGCGGCGATGGTATAAGGATCATATACTTTATTATCTGATATCAGCTTTAAATCTTTATTTTCTTTAAACCGGTTTCCTGCGCGCTTATAAACTACGCCTTCATTTTTACTGATGACAACATAAGTTTCTCCTGTTTTTACCTCATTCCAATTGTCAAGGTACTCACCAATAATTAAGCTGCCCGGTTGCACAGGAAGCATACTGTCTCCCATAATCTCAAATGCACGGAAAGTACCTTGACGCAAAGCCGCAATAGGGAGTTGAAATTTAGGCAGGTCACTTATATATTGAGGGTCAGAAAAACCATTTAAATAACCTGCACTTGCTTTAACTGGAACGAGTTCTATATTTTCATTGTCATTTTGGTCAACAGAAATACTCAGCACCCTTAAGTTTGATCCCTGGCTTTTGGGTTTAGGCTTCCAGCTGTCGGATATTTTTTCATTGATGAACTCATCAATAGTTAAGTCAAAATATTCTGCTATTTTTTTTAGCAAATCATATTTTGGTTCTGCACGGTCTTCTTCATATGCACCGATCAATGACCTTTTAATTTCCATAATATCAGCAAATTGTTGTTGCGTATGGCCTTTTTTCTTTCTAAGGTACTTTAGGTTATTGGAAATATTTGACATAAAAATAAATTTTTAAAAATATTTGTAATTACTAAAATAATTAGTAATTTTATGCCAATAAAGTTAGTAATATTATTTTGAATTACAAGTACCTATACTAAATTGTTTAGTTGTTTAATTAATTATAAGGGCTATATATAGATTGCTTATAAAATAAATAGAAGTTATGAAAAAATTTGTTTACATCGTTACCGACAGAAACCGTACCAGCATGCATGTAGGCATGAGCTCTGATTTAATTAAAACATTGGATTTTTATAAGCAAATGCCCAATTTGTTTTTTGATCATGGAAAACAATTAACCCGTTTGGTTTATTTTGAAGAATTTAAAACTGAAATACAGGCCCTGTCACGCTTTAAATTGGTGAGCCGTTTTACACGGATGCAAAAAGAAAGGTTGGTGCGTTCCTGCAATCCGGATTGGATTGATTTAACCATAGGTTTGGATTTTGAACATGTTTTGATACATAGAAATATAACACAACAGGTTAAATTGCCTTTCAGCAGTCTTTCCTAAATGTAATGATTGTTTCTGCTAAAAATTAATCCATAAAAAAACGACCAGATAAATAAGCTGATCGTCAAAATTATTTATATTATTGAATTTATAGTATTACCAGCCAGGTGCAAAGGTTAAACCAAATACCCCACCTTTAACATCCTTACGTTGAAAAGGAATTGCATAATAAGGCTCCAATACAAAATAGCCGAATATATTTACACGTAACGATATACCAACACTCATAACGGGTACACGTTCATTTGTAGTTTGATACGTAACAGGCTTGCCTTTAGCATCTAAAACAGGCGTACCATTATTGTTCAGCAGAGGCTGAGTGGTATAGGTAGGTTCTGATTTAAATAATACTTTACTATTGTTTGTCCAGGCTAAGCCAGCATCAAAAAACAAGTTTAAATCACTAAACAGAAATTTAGAGGGTATAGCCGCTAATTTTTTAGGCCCTGTAAATGGCAGACGTACTTCAAAATTGAAGACTGAAATTTTACTCCCGGTTAACTGATCAATATTAAAGCCATTCTCATTTGTGTTTGAGTTGTTATTGTATATGGAATTTGCCTCGTAACCCCTAACCAAATAAGAATAGCCTACATACATTGGATACAAGCGGTCAGCATCCTTGCCAATCCGTAATGTATTATATGTTCTCACGGCTATAGTAACCGGCTTTGCTCTAAAATACTTTCTCAAATCTACATTAACGGCAGAAAAACTATAATCACCAAAATATTGCTCACCGCTTATTCTATACCTAAATCCATCTAATGGTGCAGTTAAGCCAAAAATTGAATTATCGCCTACAAAGCCCGCGTTTAATTGGTATACTGTGAAAGCATCGAATGGGATTTTATAATCAGCTGCAACTTCACTATTTGAAATTTTGGTTTTATCTGAGCCTAGATAATAACCAGTTGCTGTGCTGTAATAATTGCTATATCGATCTATCCTGTAGCTATAATGGGATAGTGCTGTTCCCAGTTCGAATCTATGTATTTTATTAAATGGATAAGCGGCGTATACCTGAACCTGATCTTCAAAAGTTCTGATGATATCAGTTCTTTTATTTAGTACATCAATCATATCATCTCCATTTGGTATCTTTTGATATACATACTCAGTATAACCAGAAGTATAGGGAATATGCGATAAGGCAACACCCCAATTGATCCTGCTTTTTTGATTGATATAACCTACCAAACCCCCAATATCATAAATTTCACCGTTTACAGATAGGTTCGCTACAATTTGATTGAAACCTAAAATGTCACTGAACATCCCCACAATACCACCTTGTACGCCTGTTCCAAAACGGCCCGTTGATACACCTACTCCACTATTTGCTAAATAATCTAATCTAAATTTTGGCCTATATGGAATAGTTTTCATCGAATCTGTACCAATTTTTTCAAACCGGTCAAAGTTTGACAAGTTAGGGTTGATGATGTTTACACCAATATTTTCCATAGGAGGCAGGATGGCTGCATCAAAATTTTCTTCCTGATTGTTTATCTTTTTAGCTTTAAAGCTTTTAACATTGGCATTATACAGGGTATAGCGCTGATAACGGTAATAACTGTACACAATATCGTCATTTAGTGAAACTGAAATTGCTGGAGAAAACTCAGTAATGCCACTTATTCCTGTAAAATAGTCTGTTAGTTGCTCCACAGACTGATCTGTTAAATTGTATTTATATAAATTTCTAAATCCATCACGGTTTGATAAGAAAAAAATACTCTGGCTATTGGCAGAAAATTGGGGATTTAGATTATTTGCCGACGGAAAAATATTGATATTATTTAAGTTTTTTGCTTCAATATCATATATTGTTAAATTAATGGGATAAACGGCCTGTATAGCTTTATTTTGTATGGCAGCCCGATCTGATGAAAATACAATTTTTTTCCCATCTGGAGAGTAGCTCGGGGCATAATCAGAATATACATCATTTGTGATTTGCGTAACCTGTTTTGTGTCTAGATTATAAGAAAAAATATCACTCTGGCCTTCAATCATACCCGAAAAAGCAATGTCTTTTCCATTTGGTGACCAAGTTAAGTTTCCAAATTGCTGTACATCACCCATAGGGGTTTGAAGAACCGTATTTCCATTTGATATATTAATAATTAATAATTGGTTTTTTCCTTTGCTAAATATGCTAAAAGCAAATTGCTTACTATCAGGAGACCAGGCACCTGCCGATTCTATAAAATTGAAATCATCAATATGTCCATTAGAGAGCTGGCTGCTTAACTTTTTGATTATCTTACCTGTTTTAGCATCTGCAAGAAACAGATCTATGCCAAACAAATCTTTTTCAGACATAAAGGCAACATATTTTCCATCAGGACTAATTGAAGGAGCAACGTTCATGTTGCCAGCATTTTTATTGTCAATAATTTTACTTCCAATAATTTTGATCTGAGAACTATCTGATTTTAAAAGTGGTTTATAATGCATGTCGATAGCATTTTTCCAAAGGCCCGACAGTGTCTTGTCATCATAACCAAAAGTATATTTTATAGCATTTTCATATCCATATTTAGCTGTATTTTTAAGCAGGGGCACAAGTGTGGTATCTCCATACTGAGAACCAATATAAGTCCAAAAGGCTTGTCCATAACGGTATGGGAAATATTTATTTGAATTGGTTAAATCCTTTAAAGATGGGATATCACGGTTGAGCATGGCATCACGCATCCACATTGAAGTAAAAGCATCCCGTTTACCAACAGATAGGTATTCAGCCATACCTTCAATCATCCAAAGCGGGGTTTGACTTAAACTTTCTATATTAATGGAATCTTTTTCCAGTAAGCTATGGTACTGAAAAGCATGAACCAGTTCATGGCCCAGTACGTGCCTGGTTTGGCTGCTCAGTTCCATAACAGGCATAATAACCCTGTTTTTTAAGGCTTCAGTAACCCCACCTGTACCAATACCTATCTCTCCATCTAAAACAGTAGTTTGTTGAAAATCTGGATGATTGTTGTATAAAATAATTGGATTTTTACTTGTAAATGTATCTTTAAAAATCTCTTGGTGCATTTGATACCAAGTTTCTGCATCTTGAGCAAAACGCTCTAAAAGTTTTTCATTTTTAATATAGTAGTAAATCTCAAAATGTGGCGTTTGTAAAACTTTAAAATCAAGGTTTTTATACCGCACTTTGTTCTGTCCAAAAAATTGTGCTTGGGCCGAAAAAGAAAGAATAAGCAAGATTAAAATCGAAGTAAATTGCTTGATATAAGTAAAGCCTATTTTCATAAATATAATATTATATGGGATTGTATTTTTAGTTTAAATGGAAATAAAAATAATAATAGTTTGTATGACTGTATAAAATTTAACATTTTTTAAATTCTATATAGATTCTTGTTACTTGAATTGTGTAGGTCGTACTAGTTATTTTCTTTTTTTTCTTTTTCTTCCTGACGCTGTTTTCTACGCAATTCTCTTTCTTCTTTTCTGGTTAATGGTGCAGTTACCACAGGGGCATTTTGTACAGGCTCGGGCTTTTTATCTTCTTTTTTAACCTCTGCTTCTTTTGCAGCCGGTGACACATTTTCTTCTATGATTACAGGTTCTGCAACACTATTGGAATCGATGGCTAAACTATCTGTTTTGGCGGTGTCAGCCACAATGCGTGGGCTAGGACAATTTATCGTTCTTGTGATCGGAACTGTAGCTTTAGGGAAAGGGCCATAGGTATAACCTGAACTGGGATCCAAATAGACTTTTTCCATAAACTTCGCAAAAATAGGCAGTGCTGTACGTGATCCTTCACCTTGCTCACCATTTTTAAAATGCGCAGTTCGTTCATCACAACCTACCCAAACACCTGTTACTAAATCTTTGGTAATGCCCATATACCAGGCATCAACATAATCAGATGAAGTCCCGGTTTTGCCCCCAATTTGATTGTTCTTTTTAAATAAGTTTGGCCATTCCCATAATGCCTGGGAGGTGCCACCAGGTTCCTCCATACCGCCTCTGAACATATAAAGCATTAGCCAAGCGATTTCTTCTGATAATATTCTTTTAGTTTTTGGCTTAAAGTTTTCAATAACCTGATCATCCTGATCTGTAATTTTTTCGACCAAAATGGGGTCAGTTTTTAAACCTTTGTTTAAAAAGGTACTGTATGCTTTTACCATTTCATAAACGGTTACGTCATTTGGACCTAAGCTTACTGATGGAACAGATTCTAAGTGACTGTCTATCCCACATTCATGTGCCCATTTTACAACATTATCCCAGCCTACTTTTTCGGTCACCTGAGCAGTAATGGTATTTACAGATTTGGCCATTGCCCAGCGCAAGCTCATTTCGCGGTAACTTACACTCCAATCGGCATTTTTGGGTTCCCAATATTTAGTTTCCCCTTTATCCTGATATGCAATTTTTACAGGCTTATCTGTAAACTTATCACATGGGCTCATGCCTTGTTCTAAAGCAGTTAGGTAAGCAAAAGGTTTAAATGTAGAACCTGCCTGGCGTTTAGACTGGTTTACGTGATCGTATTTGAAAAATTTGTGATCAATGCCACCAACCCATACTTTTATTTTTCCAGTTGAAGGTTCCATCGTCATCATTCCGGTATTTAATATCTTACCATAATAACGGATAGAATCAAGTGTAGAGAATAAAGTATCACGGTCACCTCTATAGGTAAAAACCTGCATTTTCTTCTTTTTATTAAAGTAGGCTAGAATAGAATCAGGTTGATTCGGAAATTTCTTTTGCAACAGCGAATAAATTGGCAAATTTTTCATTGCCCGTGCAGGGTAATCAACTTTTTGTTTTTCTGAATCATACCAAGGATCTTCTTTTCCCCAAACATTGTAAAACCTGCGCTGTAAGATTTTCATTTGGTCCTGAACTGCTTCTTCTGCATATTTTTGCAGTTTAGAATCAATTGTGGTATAAATTTTCAAACCATCTTCATAAAGATCGTATCCGTTATCGCTGCACCATTTTTCAAGGTATTTGGCTACTGCTGCACGCAAATAGGAATCACCGTCACTGCCGTCATCCATTTTTCCTTCTTTTAGCTGCAGAGGATATTTAGTTAATAAGGCTAGGCTATCTTTACTTAAATAATTGTATTTGTTCATTTGAGATAAAACAGTATTTCTACGGTCGAGTGCTTTATCCGGTGATTTGATTGGATTATATAGGGTTGTACCTTTAAGCATTCCTATTAACAAGGCCGCATCAGTTGTGCTCAGTTCTTTAGCCTCTTTATCAAAATAAACACGGCTTGCAGTTTTGATGCCATATGCATTATTACCAAATGATACCGTATTGAGGTACATGGTTAAAATGTCTTGCTTCGAATAATTGGATTCGAGCTTTACAGCGGTCATCCATTCTTTAAATTTAAAAATTATTGTTTTTATTACCGGGATTTTAGATAAAAAGCCTTGAGATTTGTTGTACCGGGTACGGTATAGGTTTTTGGCCAGTTGCTGTGTAATGGTACTAGCACCACGTTTATCACCTGTAACTGTTGATATGCCCGATGAAATCAATGAACGTAAATCGATGCCCCAATGCTTAAAAAAACGTACATCTTCTGTCGCAACAAGTGCGTTAATTGCACTTGGAGCTATTTCATTATAGTTTATGGGGGTACGGTTTTCTTTAAAATAGCGGCCAATTAATTTTCCATCAGATGTATACAGTTCAGAACCTACCCGAAGACTAGGTGTTTTAATATCATGGTAACTTGGCGAGTATCCAAAAAGCCATAAAAAATTAAGCTGAAGGGCCGAGAAAAAAATAATTATAAAAAAAACAGTGATAGCTGTATAACGTAAGTATCTGTTTTTAATCTCTTTAAACATATTTGTTAGTCTAATATAGATGTGGATTAGCGAATGATAAATATATAAAAACTGCTACAACAATTTTATATATTTAACTTCCTTATTTTTTAGTTTATATTTAATTTTTACACAGGTAGTTTTTATAAAGACTGAAATTATGAAAAACGAATTTAAAAGCTTGGTGGTACAGCCCGGTAAAAAATTTACGATAGAAGGAACTAAAACAGATTATACAGGGGGCTATACTAAAGAAAGTGCAAAAGATGCATTGGTTAATGCTAAAATAGAAATTAACCATTTGCAGGAAAAACTATATGCTTCCAATACATATGCTTTACTGGTTATTTTCCAGGCAATGGATGCTGCTGGAAAAGACAGTGCCATAGACCATGTGATGAGCGGACTAAACCCGCAAGGCTGTCAAGTATACAGTTTTAAAGTGCCTACAACAGAAGAGTATGAACATGATTTTTTATGGAGGCATTATAAAGCTTTACCCGAACGTGGACGTATAGGGATACATAATCGGTCGCATTATGAAAATGTGCTGGTATGCAAAGTTCATCCAGAATATATAATGAAAGAAAATATTCCGGGATATAATGATGTAAGCGCAATTGGCGGCAAATTTTGGAAGCGGCGGTATGAGAGTATCCGTAATTTTGAAGAACATTTATCAGCAAATGGCACTGTAATTTTAAAGTTCTTTTTAAATGTAAGCAAGGAGGAACAAAAAAAACGTTTTCTGGACCGTATAGATGATCCAACAAAAAACTGGAAATTTTCATCGGGCGATATTAAAGAGCGCGCGCTATGGGGTAAATATATGAAAGTGTATGAAGAGGCAATTAATGAAACCAGTACAAAGCAATCGCCATGGCATGTTATACCTGCTGATAAAAAATGGTTTGCCCGCTTGGCAATCAGTGAAATTATTGCAGATAAATTAAAAAGTTTAAACTTAAGTTTTCCGATTTTAGGTGAAGAGGAAAATGTAAAGCTAAATGAAACGAAAATGGCTTTACTAGGTGAATAATTTGAACATACCGGGTAAAAAAATCTTTAAGAATGCTTTTTACCCGGTAAGCCTTATTCAGCAAGGACTGTGTTTTTAGCCGTTATCCTTGTTATAAGTTCAGGAAAACGCAGTACAGCAACAATCCATAATATGCACTGTACAACAACAGGCGCAGTCACCGATAAATTATGTTCTACATGTGTAGCAATGGCTCCTCCCATGTAAGCGGCCAGTAATAATGTGCCTAAAATACCAGTGCGCGGTATTACAAAAAGTACAGCAGAGAGGACTTCAATAACGCCAATAATTTGCAGTTTTTTTGTGGTCAGCCCTAACATGGGGGCACCTTCAGTACTTACAAATTTGTGGTAAGCACTATATAAAAACAGTGCTACAAGTGGAACGGTAAGGATCCAGCCAATAATCTTAATTGTTTTACCAGACATAATAGTTTGATTTATTCGTTAATAGATATACGGTTTATCCATTAAATATCGGTGAAAATTATTTAAAAATGAACGTAATGCCCTGCGTTTTTTTTATAAGGTATAAGGAGAATCTGAAAAACAGAATATTGTTGATGATGTTAAATCATTAAAATAATGTTATTGTCCCTTTTAAATAGGTACTGTTTAATTATCTTTAAATAACTTAAGTATTAAATATGGTTAACATCCAAATTATTGTAGGCAGCACCAGAAAAGGAAGGTACAGTGATAAACCAGCTCAATGGATTTACACTGAATTATTAGCAGTACCTGAAGTTAAAGCAGAGATTGTTGATCTAAGAGATTATGATCTCCCATTTTTTAATGAGGCAGTTTCACCATCACGTTTAAATAAGCAGTACAGCCAACCTGAAATTATTAAATGGTCGGCAAAGGTCGACCAGGCAGATGCTTTTATCATTATTTCTCCTGAATATAATCATGGATATACGGCGGTTTTAAAAAATGCACTTGACCATTTATATTCAGAGTGGGGCCATAAGCCAGTAGGTTTTATTAGTTATGGCGGTGTAAGTGGCGCTCGTGTGATTGAACAAATACGTTTGGTTTCTATAGAGTTGCAAATGTTGCCCATTAAAAATGCAATTCATATTCCAATGGATGTATATGTTAATACCATGAAACTTGAAGCTCCGGTGGATGCCCAGCTTTTTAACAGCGCTTTAAGAAAGCCCAGTCATGATATAACCAAGTTATTTTTTGATGAACTTATTCAATTAAGTGAGGTCACAAAAGGCCTCAGAATTAAATAAATGATGAATGTTTAGGGACTGATCGTTGATCTTAAAAGAATACTGATTTAAAAATGGAAAATTATAGTGTTGTCGTATTTGTTTTGGCTATTATGATTGCTTTATCAGCAGTGGCTGACCGAATAAAACTGCCTTATCCTGTATTGCTTATTACTGCCGGTATTGCAATTGGTTTTATACCCACAATGCCTAATATTGTGCTTAATTCTGAAGTTGTTTTTCTCCTATTTTTGCCCCCTTTACTATATGATGCGGCATTTAATATTTCTTTTACAGAATTCAAAACCAATATCAACACGATCAGTACATTGGCGATATCTTTGGTTTTTATTACTGCATCAGGAATAGCCATTGTTGCACATTACTTAATACCAGGAATGACCTGGCCATTATCTTTTGTACTGGGCGCGATCTTATCTGCTACAGATGCAGTAGCGGCTATGAGCATAACCAAGGGATTAGGCTTGTCGCATAAAACAAATACTATACTTGAAGGAGAGAGCTTGATTAACGACGCATCAGCACTGGTGGTTTACCGGGTTTCTATTGCTGCTGTTACGGGTACTGCTTTTGTATTTTGGAAAGCTTCATTACAGTTTGTTGTTCTTATGGCAGGTGGTGTGGCAGTAGGATTTATTATGGGAAAATTATTAGCCTATATTATTAAGAAAGCGCATCAAAATACTTTAGTTGTTATTGGTTTTATGTTGCTCATGCCATTTGTAACGTATCTTATTGCTGAAGAACTTCATGTATCTGGCGTCATTGCCGTAGTGGTTTTGGGCCTTGGGATTTCACGTTTTAGTAAAAAGGTATTTCCTGATTATTTGAAAAATCAATCAAAATCTATTTGGGATATTATCATCTTTTTGCTTAATGGCTTGATTTTTATTTTAATTGGTCTGCAGTTTCCATATGTTTCTAAAAACATTAGCAGCGCACAGTTATGGCCCTATGTTGGTTATGCATTTACCATCACTATAGTGACTTTAATATTGCGGATGACAAGGGTGTTTTTACAGAAAATAAATTTGCAAAAGGGATTTGAAAAAGGAAAAAAGAGGATAAAGGAGACAGCGCTCCTCGATTTTAAAAACAGTTTAATCATTAGCTGGTCTGGAATGCGGGGTATTGTTTCATTGGCAATTGCGATTGGTATACCCATTAAATTATCAAATGGCAACCCTTTCCCTCAACGCGATGCTATTCTTTTTATTTCTGTGCTTGTTGTTTTATTTACTTTGATTGGGCAGGGCTTAAGTTTACCCTGGCTAGTTAAAAAACTAAATAAAGAACCAGAATCTGTGTAGCCATTAAATAAAGCTGTTAGCGTAGCCTCAAGAAACTAAACTTAACACTCAGGTTCTACATGTGTAATCTTTTTCCTTGATAATGTAGCACCGGCACTGGCAATTACCACTAGCGCTACGGCAAGCCATTCATAAAGTGAAAGAAATTCGTTTAAAAAAATAAGGCCAGAAATTGCAGCAGCGGCGGGCTCAAGGCTCATTAAAACACTAAATGTTTTTGCCGGCATTTTGCGTAATGCCTTAATCTCAAGTGTAAAAGGAATTGCACTTGATAATACTGCAAGCATAAAACCTGATAACAATAACCCAGGTTTAATATTAATCAGCAGTCCATCAGCAATCGCTAGCGGAAGAACTAAAGCAGAGGCAAAAACCATACCTATGGTTACGGCTTTCCCACCGTCCATAATTTTAGAAATCCGTCCGCCCATTACAATGTAAGCAGCCCAAAAAGCACCAGCAAGTAATGCCAGTACTACTCCAATAATGTCTAAACCATTATTGCTCCATGGTGCAATGAGTACAATGCCCATTGCCGCCAGTAAAACCCATAAAAAATCTAAAATGCGTTTTGAGCCCATTAATGCCAGCACAAGCGGGCCAATAAATTCAAGTGTTACCCCTAACCCAAGCGGAATGCGGGCAATTGCCATATAAAATACAATATTCATTGCACCCAATGCCAAGCCATATAATGCAACAGCTTTCCATTGGGCGGCAGATAAGCCCTTTATATTAGGCCTGTTAAATAAAATTAATATTATAGCAGACAGTACGATTCTTAGTGATGAAGTTGCTGCTGCGCCTAAAACAGGAAATATACCTTTTGCTATTGCCGCACCGCCCTGTACACTGATTATAGATAGGAGCACCGCAGGAACAGGTGGTATTGCAATTTCTTTTTTATTCTTCATTATAAGAACGAGATATTTTTTTTGCAAAGGTAATCGATTTTTAATGAGAGAAACTTATAGCACGTAATTCATTTCGTAAATTACTTACTCAAGACAAATGACATCTATTGATATAAACAGTTTACCTTACTGTAAATTAGTTCATTTGTATTAAAGGTAATATGAGTATTTTTTTAATAACTTTAATAAGTCGCTGCAGAGTATGTAAACGATAAAAAAACAGTATAAATTCAAGACTAAATATAATGATACAGATTAAAGCAAAAATTGGCCATGAACCTTATAAAATTGAAATTGAATCGGCTTCCGGCCGTCATATAATTGCCGATGAACCCATTGAAAAAGGCGGGAAGGATAGGGGTTTTTCACCTAAAGAGCTTCTGGCATCATCATTGGCTGCCTGTACATGTGCAACAGTTCGCATGTATGCTGAGCGCAAAGGCTGGGAACTTAATGTTATTCGTGTTGTAATCAAAATAGAAGAAGGGGAAACAGGTACTGTTTTTAACCGTGACTTACAGTTTGATGGCCAGTTAAATGAAGAACAGCAAAAACGCTTACTGAATGTAGCCAACGCCTGTCCTGTGCATAAAATACTAACCGGATCCATAACCATTAACACACAAATGCAGCTATAATTAATTTTTTTAAAAGCAAATGCTTTATTTTAAACCAATCAATTTTTCCGAGTTTTTTAAAAAGTTAATTCCCACTTTAGTTTGCTTTCTTTTTTTAACCGGCATTTTTAGCATAAAAGCCCAGGAAAGGGTTTTGTTGAATGACAGTATACAGAAGCATATTTTCACGTATAAGGAAATAGAATTTTATGTTGATCATACCAATGCCTTAACTATAAATGATGTAACCAAACCAGAGTTTTCTAAAAAATTTAGTCCAAGCAAAACGTTTACGCCCACAAACTATCAATATCAGTACAATAGTTGGCACCGTATCAAAGTACAGCACAATACACCCATAAAAAATAACTGGATACTGGAATTCTTTGATCAGACTATTGAAGAAATACATTTTTATACGCCAGATAGTACCGGACACTATACGCTACAGAGCTTTGGAGCAGAAAAACCTTTTGAACAGCGGCCTTATTTTCACAAAAATTTTGCAATTAATTTAAGCACTGCGTTTAAAGGAGAAAGAACTTATTACTTTTCAGTTAAATCCAGGCACCCATCCAATGTAATGGTGGTGCTTAAACCTGTAGTATCTTATTTTAAATATGGTTTAAAAGAATATTTCCTTTTTGGGATTTATTATGGTATGATCCTTATTTTTAGTTTATATAACTTAATGATGTTTCTTGCTGTTAGGCAACGCCAGTACATTTATTATATCATGTATAATTTAAGTATTGGAATGTTTGAAATGTGTTCCAATGGAATAGCCTTTCAGTACCTCTGGCCAAATTCACCCGAATGGAATGGAATTGCTTTTGGTGTTATGCTGTATGCAGCAAGTATCTCTTCCATGCTATTTACACGTGAGTTTTTATATACAAAAACAAAAGCCCCGTTTTTAAATCAACTTATTCTTATTGCAATTACCCTTAGAACACTTTTTTTTCTGTTGTGCTTATGTATTGATGAACAGTTTTTTAATTATAAATATATAGAAATCGTACCTCTGGTTATTTGCTACTACACAGGCTGGTACGTATACCGTAAAGGTTACCACCCAGCAAGGTTTTTTGTGGCAGGTTATACTTTTCTTGTTATTGGTGTTTTAATCAGGCTAGTTAAAACCATTTATCCTTATAATCTTCCTTTCGGACCTGCAAATTTTTATAGTCTTAGTTTCTGTTTTATTATGGAAATGCTATTCGTATCCTTCGCAATAAGTGATAAAGTACGTCTTTTAAAAAAGAAAAAAGATAAAGCACAGTTGCGCATGTTTCAGGAAATAAAATTAAACCACCAACTTAAAGACAATCAAAACAAAGAACTGGAGAAACAGGTATTACTGAGAACTAAAGAGGTTATTGCTCAAACTGAAATCATTAGATCTCAAAATGAGGAGCTTATTAATATGAATGAGCTGCTTAACCTTAAAGCTGCCGAAATTAACAAAATAAACGAGTATTTGAAGAAAGACAATATTGATTTACAGATAGATATTGAGAAGGTAAGTCAAGCACGAGTTCTGTCAAAATCTGTTGATTTTGCTGAGTTTAGCAAAATATACCCAGATAACCACGCCTGCTTTAAATTTTTGGGCGAACTGAAATGGACAGCCGAATATAAATGCAGAAAATGCGGTAATGAAAATTATTTTGAGGGGGAAACGCCTTATAGCAGAAGGTGCTCAAAATGCGGATATGATGAATCTGTAACCACGAATACGATTTTTCATAATAGTAAAATTCCAATTAATAAGGCATTTTATATTGTTTTTCTGATGTATTCAAGCAATGGAAAAATTTCTTCTTATAAGCTATCAAGTATGCTGTCTTTAAGACAGGGAACCTGCTGGGCTTACAGCAATAAAATAAAAAAAATTATGGAAGAACGTAAGAAAGAATTGAAAAATGCAGGTGAAAAGGGCTGGAGTAAGCTGGTTATGGAATAAAATCGCATTTTTTTTGATTTTTTTTTTATGTGTATTAAAGTTTGAATTCATCAAAGGTAAAAGATGGCTTTTATGCTTGTTTATCAGCCTAAAAGCGCTACCGTCTTAATGCGCTTAAAGCGTCTTAAATTATCTTTAACTATCTATATATTAGGTGTTTGTGTAAAAATAAACTTGTTTTATAACATTTAGGCACTATATATTTGTATAAATAACCAAATACAAACGAATCCCTTAAATAATAATGAAAAGGAACCAGCCCTTATCTCAATTCATTTTGAGTTTGTTTTTACTTACAGCTGTATGCAAAGGCTACTCACAAACTAAACTGATTACCAATATACCTTCCAGACAAACTACAAGCTTAAATGGCACATGGCAATATATTATAGATCCTTATGAAACCGGTTTCTATGATTATAGATTTAAGGAAAGACAGGAGAATGACCGTGAAGCGTACTGGAATTCAGATGTGCCTGAAAATAAGTTAGACCGCAAAGAACACGGATATATTCCAAAATATAGCATCCGCGTTCCTGGAGACTGGAATGCTCAGGACCCAAAATTTTTATATTATGAGGGAACAGTATGGTACAAAAAATCTTTTGATTTTAAAAAGAAAAATAGTTCAGACAAACTGTTTTTATATTTCGGTGCAGTAAACTATAAAGCTGATGTTTATTTAAACGGGAAAAAATTAGGCAGCCATAAAGGTGGTTTTACACCTTTTAATTTCGAAATACCAGATGCTATTTTAAAGGAAAAATCAAATTTCTTAGTTGTAAAAGTAGATAATAAACGCTTTGCTAATGAAATACCAACATTAAATACCGATTGGTGGAACTATGGTGGCATTACCAGGGAAGTACTTTTGGTTACTGTGCCACAGGCCCATATTAGAGATTATGCCATACAGCTTAATCCGGAGAATACTTTAGGTAATGAGGTACTGGGCAATGTAAAGGTTAATGGATTTACAAATGGCCAAACGATAACTGTAGAAATTCCAGAACTAAAGGTAAAAAAGCAATTTAAAGTTATTGATGATGTGGCTCAGGTTAGGTTTAACCTCCCTAAGTTTCAGAAATGGTCGCCTGATTTCCCTAAACTATATGAAGTGATCATTTCAGGGAATAATGACCAAGTAAAAGAACAGATTGGATTTCGTACCATTAAGGCAAACGGAATAAAATTAGAGTTAAACGGTCAGCCTGTATTTTTAAGGGGAATAAGTATCCATAGTGAAATACCACAGGAGGCGAGAAGGGCCTACAGTGAACAAGATGCTAAACAGCTATTGGGGTGGGCCAAAGAACTTGGCTGTAATATGGTGCGTTTGGCCCATTATCCTCATGATGAAAAAATGACCAGACTGGCCGATTCATTGGGCTTACTGGTTTGGTCAGAAATACCTGTTTACTGGACAATAGACTTTAGCAGTGCGGAGGTACTTACGAAGGCAAAACAGCAACTTGATGAAATGATTACACGCGACCACAACCGAGCAAGCGTAATTATCTGGTCGGTAGGAAATGAAACGCCGGTGAGTGAAACCCGAACAAACTTTATGAAATCATTACTTGAAACTGCAAAAAAAGAAGATCCTACAAGATTGGTTGCTGCAGCTTTAGAAGTTAATTACCACTCAGCAGAAAACTTAAGAACAATAGATGATCCGCTTGGAGAATTTGTTGATATCGTAGCTTTCAACCAATATTTGGGCTGGTATGGTGGAACGCCCGAAAGTTGCAGGGAAGCCAACTGGGCTACAAAATACAATAAGCCATTATTTATAAGTGAAACTGGTGCTGAAGCCCTTGGAGGTTACCATGGTGAAAAAACAACCTTATGGACTGAAGAGTTTCAGGAATGGTTTTACAAAGAACAAGTTGCTATGCTTAAAAGAATGCCACCAAATTATGTGGGCATTTCACCCTGGATATTGGCTGATTTTAGATCGCCAAGAAGAAATAATCCTACTTATCAGGAAGGATGGAACAACAAAGGTTTTATTGATCAGAAAGGAAATAAGAAAAAGTCATTTTTCATTTTAAAAGATTATTATAACGAAATCCAGCAGCAACAAACCAAAAGCAAATAAAAAATGAAAAGATTGATTATCACGTTACTTATCTTATTGACTTACAGTTTTGGTCAAAAAATACTTGCCCAAAGCAAAGGTTTCATTAAGGCCCAGCAAAAGGAAATTATTGGCCCTGATGGTAAGCCTTTTCTAATTAAGGGTACTAATTTAGGGAACTGGCTGGTACCTGAAGGGTATATGTTTAAATTTAAAAATACCAATTCACCTGCAAAAATTCATGAAACCATTGCACAGGTAATTGGTCCTGAACCGGCCAAACAATTCTGGAAAACGTATTTAAACAATTACATTACAGAAGCCGATATTAAATACTTAAAAAAAATTGGCGTAAACTCTATAAGGGTTCCGTTTAATTACCGCCTGTTTACAAATGAAGATTATTTGGGAAATAATGATGCTACAAGAGGCATGGAACTATTGGACCGTGTAATTAAATGGTGCAAAAATGAAGGGCTTTATGTTATTCTGGATATGCACTGTGCACCTGGAGGGCAAACTGGTGATAATATTGATGACAGTTATGGCTATCCATTTCTATTTGAAAATCAAGAAAACCAGCAACTTACTGTTGACATTTGGAAAAAAATTGCCTCTCATTATAAAAATGAGCAAACAGTTATGGGCTATGACTTATTAAACGAACCCATTGCACACTATTTCAATGCCGATTCTTTAGATCATTTATTATTACCCCTATATAAAAAAATTGTACAGGAAATTAGAAAAGTTGATAAAAACCACATCATCTTTTTAGGTGGTGCTCAATGGAATACTAATTTCAAAGTATTTAATGAGTTTTTTGACCACAATATTGTATATACTTTTCACAAGTATGGCGACCAGCCGTCGTTGGGCAGCATTAAACGGTTTATTGATTTTAGAGAAAAACATAATGTGCCCATATACATTGGTGAAACTGGCGAAAATACAGATGAATGGATTTTTAATTTCAGAAATGTATTAGAAAGCAACAATATTGGATGGCATTTCTGGCCATACAAAAAAATGGACAGCCCAAAAAATATTGCCTCAATTGTTCCACCACAAAATTTCAATTTATTAATTGATTATGCGGAAACACCAAAAAACAGCTATAAAGACATACGGGAGATTAAGGTTGACCGGATAAAAATTAAACAGGTACTCAATGAGTTATTGGAGGCCTGCAAATTTGAGAAATGTAATTTAAACAAAGGGTATATAACAGCGCTTGGCTTAGGGGGCTAGCTTAATATACAATTGCAAAATAATATCAGGGATATAATGCTTAATCTAAGGTTTATGGCCATGAACAGGGCTATATGTGCCTTATAAATCATAAAAACAAACAACTAACCAAATATAAACCATTAAATAAAATTGTATGAAGAGAATTAGACTAATGCAACTATGCAGTCTACTGATGATCTTTTATTTGTGCCTGCCTACGACCTTTGTTTTTGCGCAGAATACACTCACAATTAAAGGAGTTGTAAAAAGTTCAGAAGACAATTTACCCTTGCCCGGGGTTGCAGTATCAATTGTTGGCCAGCCAGGAAAAGGCACTTCTACTGATAAGAATGGGCAATTTCAAATTACTGTAGATAAATCTGGAGCGGTTTTGCTTTTTAGAAGTTTAGGTATGATTAGTAAAGAAATTCCGGTAAAAAACAGCCAAATAGTAGAAGTATTGCTTAATCCATCTACTGAATCTTTAAATGCTGTTGTTGTGGTTGGTTATGGAACTCAAAAAAAGAGTCTTGTAACGGGTGCTATTGCCTCAATTAACACAAAAGATTTAGAAGTTGCCGGTTTAATGCGTGCAGACCAAGCATTGCAGGGAAAAGCTGCAGGAGTAAGCGTGATGATGAACAGTGGCCAGCCTGGATCAGGTGTGAGCATCCGTATTAGGGGAATTGGTACAAATGGACCAAATGATCCGCTTTTTATTGTGGATGGTTATCCGGTTGGCGATTTAGAATCCATCAATCCAAGGGATATTGAAACCATGGAGATATTGAAAGATGCAGCATCTGCAGCCATCTATGGGGCTAGGGGGGCTAATGGGGTTGTTATCGTGACCACAAAACGCGGGAAAGCCGGTGTATACAAAGTCAACTATGATTATTACTATGGAATTCAGAATGTTAGGAAATATATTGATGTTTTAGATGCTACGCAGTATGCCAGGATACAGAACGAATCTTTTTTTAATTCTAACCTTCCACTTCCATTTTCATCTGATGAAATTGAAAAAATGGGCAAAGGAACAGATTGGCAAAAAGAAGTATCCAATAACAATGCTCAAATTCAAAGTCACCAGGCAAGTTTATCTGGAGGATCAGACCGGTCTACATTTAATACGTCCTTTTCTTATTTCAGTCAGGATGGGGTACTTGCAAAAGGAAAATCGCAGTTTGACCGTTATACTGGCCGTATTAATACAGAACAAAAATACTTGGACGGAATGCTTACAACAGGCGTAAATTTAAGCTTTACCAATGTTAAAAGAGCTGGTATTACCACAAATAGCGGAAATGCAGGTCCTATATTAAGTGCCATAAATATGGATCCCGTTACTACAGTAATGAAAGATGACGGTACATTTTCAATTTCCAGATATGTTTCACAGGAAATTGTAAATCCAGTAGCACGAATTTATTATTCAAATGGAACTTCAGGATATACCCGTTTAATTGGAAATGCTTTTGCTGAACTGCAAATTCTTAAAGACTTAAAACTTAAAAGTACTATTGGCTATACTTTTCAATATGATGAGGGTGCTAATTATATTCCAATATATTACCTCAACTCAACCAATTTCACTATTAATTCAAGTGCAAGTAAATCATCTGCCGAAAATAAATACTTGAACTTTGAGAATACGCTCACTTACGGTAAAACTATTCAAAAAAATACGTTTTCAGTCCTGGTTGGCAATACGGTAAATAAAGGCCACGGCAGTAATGTATCTGCCTCTAAAAACGGTCTTTTATATGATGACCCGGCTTATGCATATCTAGATTTGGCAAAAGATAACACCAGTGCAAGTGCTTCAGGTGGTGCATTTCATAGTTCATTTTTGTCTTATTTTGGACGTTTAAACTATGATTATGCAGGTAAATATATGGCTACCGCAACATATAGAGCAGATGGGTCATTTAGGTTTGGTCCAAATAATAAATTTGGATTTTTTCCATCCGTTTCTGCAGGCTGGAACATTTCCAAAGAGAAATTTATGGAGAACAATAAATGGATCAGCAACTTAAAATTAAGGGCAAGCTGGGGCCGAACCGGAAATGATAAAATAGACGATTATAAATTTGTATCCGTTATCAGTACTTATGCCCGTAACTATTACTTTGGCTCAAATACACAAATGATAGGAGCCTCACCAAGTGGTGTATCTAATAACGATTTAAAATGGGAAACTTCAGAGCAAACTAATATTGGTTTTGATGCCGATTTTTTAAATAACTTCAACGTAACATTCGATATCTATAGAAAAAATACAAAAGATCAGCTTTTAGAAATTCCAATTCCTTTATATGTTGGTAATTCCAGCCCAACAGGGAATGCAGGTAATATTGTAAATAAAGGGGTTGAATTGTCAATTGGGTACAAAAAAGATTTTGGAAAACTCTATGTTGGCCTGAATGTTAATGGTGCCTATAATTCAAATAAAGTAACCTATGTTGGTAATGCACTGCACCTTATTCAGGGAAGTGATGCAAGCAACCAGATGAAATATGTAACACGTATGGAAGAAGGCTTTCCTATAGGTTATTTCTGGTTGTACAAAACAGATGGAATTTTTCAAAATCAATGGGAAATTGACCATTATGTTGGTCCTAATGGAGCTAAAATACAACCAAATGCTGTGCCTGGAGATTTCCGTTATAAAGATATCAATGGGGATGGCAAAATTGATAGTCAAGACCGCACTTATGCAGGCTCTCCACATCCAAAATTCAACTACGGTTTTAACCTGACCATGCGTTATGCAAATTTTGACATGAATGTATTTTTTAACGGGCTGGCGGGCAACAAAATTTTTAACAGTCTGCACAGATGGGATCTGCCAACAGCAAATTTCCCTGTAGAAGTTTTAAATAGATGGCATGGCGAAGGCACTTCGAATACTTATCCAAGGGTATCTGCCGGAGATGCAAATGGCAATTTCAGCAATCCGTCTGATTTTTTCTTAGAAAATGGAAGTTACCTGCGTTTAAAAAATCTCTCTTTAGGCTATACAATTAAAGGTTTATCAAAATACAAGGTGAATAACCTTAGGATATACGCTACAGGAACAAACTTATTTGTGCTGACCAAATATACGGGCTTTGATCCTGAAGTATCAGGATCAGCACTTGGACTGGGAATAGACCGTGGTGTTTACCCACAGCCAAGAACCTTTATTATAGGCGCTAGTGTTGGACTTTAAAAAGAACCAGATATGAATAATTATATAAAATCTATTGCATTTTTATTGATGCTGTGTTCAGCATCCTGCACCAAACAACTTGATTTAAAACCCATCACCAATGATGTGGAAACCAATTTTTATAAAGACCAGAAGGATTGCATGCAGGGTTTGGTTGCTGCCTATAATGTATTGCTTTGGGATGCTCCTCAAAACCAAAATTCACCTTTCCAGTTAATAAGTGAAGTACTGGGCGATCATTGTTTTACAGGAGGATCTTCAGCTACAGACCTTCCGGGTGTATTAAGAATAGACCGGGGTCAAATCCGTCCAGATGATCTTGGGCCAAGAGCTTTTTGGTATAAGTATTATACAGGCATTTACCGTTGCAATCTTTTGCTTGAAAAAATGCCGGATGCTACGTTTGACACGCCTGGTTTACGCGAACGTTTTACTGCTGAATGCAAGTTTCTACGCGCCTATTATTATTTTGATCTTGTACGTTTATTTGGTAATGTACCCCTTATCCTTAAAACTTTATCATCTTCAGAATATAATCAGAAACAGAGTCCGCCAGAGGCTGTATATGCACAAATAGCTCAAGACCTTACCGAAGCCATTAATGTTTTGCCTGCTTATAAAAATATTCCCGCCACTGAGCTTGGCCGGGTCACTTCTGATGCAGCAAGAGGATTAATGATGCGGGCATGGTTATATTATACTGGTTATTATAAAAAGAATGAATTGCCTGGTGTGAGTGCACAAAAGATTTTGGAAATAAGCGAAACGCTTATTAACAGTAGCGGACATGACCTTTTACCTAATTTTGCGGATGTTTTTATGGCCGTACCTCCATATAACCACAACAACAGGGAATCAGTGTTTGAAATCCAGTATTCAAGTTTGGCATATAGTGGAAATTTTAGTTATCGGGAAGAAGCAAACGGAAATCTTGCAGTAATGCTATGGTCTATGCGCGATCCGAACTCAGGTTCACCCTATGCAGCAGGTTGGTCTTTTGCCCCAATTGATGTAGCCTTTTACAACCAATTTGACAATACAGATGTACGCAAAGCAGCTACTTTTCTGCTTCCAAAAAATTTATCGGTTTCATTTACGCCCGGTTATCAGAATACTGATATTTTTCCTCAAAAATGGGTAGCATTAAAGGTAAACAATTCAGCAAAAGGAAATGTAGGCTTAAATTATCCCAATCATTTTATTTCCATCCGTTTTTCTGATGTACTGCTTATGGCTTCTGAGCTGCAGTTGCTTCATGGCGGATCAGCAGTAAAAGCGCAGCAATATTTTGAAAAGGTGGCGAAACGCGCCAGGCCAGTAGGTTATGTGCCACCAGCGGTATCATTAGATGTAATTTATAATGAACGCGACCTGGAACTTGCGCTTGAAGGACAGAGGTATTGGGACTTAATGCGCAGAGGAATTAGTTATGCGGCAAGTAAAATTAACATTAACCGTGGAGAGCCTTTTATAAGTAATTTTAATACAGCTGCTGCAGGGCTATTTCCTATTCCAGAATCAGAGATTATTTTTTCTAAAAATACATTCGTTCAAAACCCTGGATATTAATTAAATGGATATTTTAAATATTACGCATATGAGATCTATATTATTAGCTGTTTTTGTATCGTTGATTTGTTTTTCATGTACAAAAAAGCCCATCCTCGAGGATCCTATTCCTACAGAAGATGTTAATATCATTGTTCAAAAAACAGACACCCTAAATGTATACCGTTTTATCAATGCGAAAATTGGGAAAACGGCTACAGCTCGCTGGGATTTAGGTAATAGTCAAAGTGCTGTAGGCGATACGGTTATTGGCAGGTATCCCTTTAAAGGCGACTATACTGTGAAGTTAACTGTATTTAATGGCATAACTGCTGTTGATAAATCAATAGTTGTTTCTTTTAATCAGGACAATATTAATCTTGACCGTTTTTATGGATTGCTTACCGGTGGCCTAACCGCTGCAAATGGAAAAACCTGGGTATTGGATTCATTATCAGATGGACATGTTAAACTCATTAATTCCAATTCTACTACACCATGGAATAAGCTTTCAAAAACAGGAAAGGGTGTTTATGATGATGAGCTGAATTTTAAGCTTAACGGTTATGAATGTACTTATAACAACCACAGTACATCTTATGTACATGGCGGAACAATAGATGGCGTTACACAGTATCGGTTTAAGGAACTGAATGCAAATTGGGGTACGGCAACCAATCCGGTGGCAGATGGAGGAGATTTAACAATTAATTATACACCTGCAAAACCTGTGCAAAAATGGAGCATGGAAATAAGAGGGGGTAAACACTATTTGCGTTTATATGATGGTGCTTTCTTTTTCTTTTATAGGGGCTGTTCAAATTTAATTGAATATGAAATCAGTTCCATTTCAGAAAATGAAATGGTGGTTACCCATACAGAAACACTCCCTGCTTCCAGAGCATCCAGCGCATGGAAAGATGTCTATTTATTAATCCGTAAAGGCTATGTAAGATAAATGTTATGAAAAGAATTTATTTTTTTAGAATGGCTATGGCCATGGCAATCCTTGCCATCATCCTTATACAGGCTTGTAAAAAGGACAATCAGTATCCAAAACCTTTACCAGAGCGTATGGAGATACTCGACAACAAATCAACGGTTAATGGCAATCTTGTTGAAGGCCTTGCACTAGCAGCACCCAATACCTTTACACTGGCTTTTAAAAATGTAAAGGTTGGGACAAAAGCGACCATTAGTGCTGATGATGTAAATGGAATTTCTATTCCCTCAACAACGGTAGAACTTAATGGAACAGGAACAGTCAATGTACCGCTTGTAGGCAAACCAATTACTGATGGTAATTTTGTATTGGTTGTAAATATTAAAATTGATGGCACAACTTATGTGTGCAACAAACCTTTTTATGTAGATCTAGCAAATGTTACTGCAATAAATTTTGCTTTGGCAGAAACACCAGTTTTTAATGTATATAAAAGTACAGACATTGATTTTGATATTTACCCAAAATCTACTGTTTTTACCATTGTTGCAGATCCAAACCTAAGCACCGAAATTATCAATGTATCGCCAACTAAAAGAACTTTAAGAATTACACCGACTGCTCAATTTGTAAGTGGAACAGTTGTCATTACAGCGACTTTTATGGCCGTTCCGCCGGTAACTAAAACTATAAGCTGTAGTGCATTTTCAGGTGGTACAGGCACATCTGCATCCCCTTATGAAATTCCTGATGCAGACCGAATGAACAGAATAGCGTATGCTTTATCAAGTAATTTTAAGCTTATAGCTGATTTTGCCCAAACTACTGCAACTACAGCACAAAGTACATTTTCAGGTAGTCTTGATGGTAATGGAAAAACAATTACAGGTTTAACCGTAACTACTGCAACGGATAAGTCTGGATTATTTGCTGAACTCAGTACAACAGCGGTGATTAAGAATTTGACCCTGAAAAATGTAAATATAGCCGGGCAAAACAATACCGGTGCACTTGCGGGGGTAAACCGTGGGTCAGTAAGCAATATTACTGTTAGTGGTACAGTTAATGGTGGCATTGTTGTAGGTGGCATTACAGGAAATAACTATGGAAGCATTACCACTTCTGATATTAGTGCTGTTAATGTAAAAGGACTTAATAATATAGGTACATTGGCTGGCGCAACCAATAGTGGATCTGTACAAAGTTCAAATCTTATTTTGGTTCTACCTGAAACTTTTCCAACAGAAATTTATGGAATTGCATCAGCTAAAACGGTAGATTTAAGTTTTACGCCCGCTGATGGTACAATTTCAGTACTTTCTGTGCCTGCACTATTAACTGCTGTTCCGGTATCTGGACAACAAAAGCTAACGCTAACACCGCAATCTGGTTTCTTATCAGGTGATCTTCAAATTTCAATGCAGAAAAACAATCTTGCAGCTGTACGTACAATTAAAGTATTTTCTAAACAGGCAGGTTCGTTTTTTGACGGTGGCGATGGCTCTGTTGCAAGCCCATACCTTATTTCTAATGAATCGGCATTGGATTATGTACGAAATGATGGCACAAAAAATTATAAACTTATTGCAAATGTGGCTTTAACTAAAACCTGGACTCCGATCAGCTCATTTAGTGGTGTATTAGATGGACAAAGTTTCAAAATTACCGGTTTAACAATTAATTCTACAACGGCAAATGAAGGTTTCATCAGCAACAATACGGGAACAGTTAAAAATTTACAATTTTTAGGCGTTGATTGCAAAACAAATGCCGCTTTTGGTGTGATTACAGGCAAAAATACAGGGGGTACCTTACAAAATCTGGTGATAACCGGATCTGTGATCTCAACCAATACTGTCGATATATTAGGCGGTATTGTAGGTGAGCTGGCTGCCGGAGGAAAAATTACACAATGTTATACCAATCTAAGCATTTCAGCATCCTGTGGAATGATTGGAGGGATTGCAGGCAGGTTGACAACTTCAGCAGGACAGGTTACAGAGATTTCACAGTGTACTGCCACAGGAAGTATAGAAATTACTGGCTCTAAAAATAGAATAGGAGGTATACTCGGCCGTGCAGAAGGAACCGTTAGTGGCGGGGTTATTAAAAACTGCTTATCTACCGTGAATATTAATGCCTTATCGGCTTTATCAGCCACAGTTAATGGCGTTGGAGGGATATTTGGAGCAGATCAAAATGCCAGTATTGTTCCTATTGACCAGTGCATGTTTAGTGGCAGCATATCAGCAGGCTTTTCTATAGGAGGCATTGCGGGTGTAGGTTCATCCATTACCAATTGTATTGTAAAAGGTAAGGGGCCGCTAACTGCCCCCCCTATGTTAAATGCAACAAGTTCAAGCCCAGCAACCGGAAATATTGGAGGGATTGCAGGAACCAATAAAACCAAGTTAGAAAATTGTGTAGTTAGGGAGGCAGCCTTTAAATCAACGGTTACCACAACAGCAATGCCTAATGGAGGTATTGCGAGCACCTATCAAAATAACGGATATGCCAAGGGCAATGTAATTATGAATACTTCTATAGAAGGTTCGAATACGGCTCCTAACTGGGATAACAATTTCCGGATTTCGGGTACTGTAGCTAATGGAACGGGTGTGAACAGTAACAATTTTGCCGGTGCCGGAGTGACCATTGTAAACAGGACCAGCACAATTACTGATGACGCAAATGGCTTAGACGGTCAGAGTAAAACCCAGGCACAGTTAACACAAACTTTTTTACAAGGAATTGGTTTTGATTTCTCCATTTGGAAAATAGATACCGATGGGTATCTATCACTTAGAAATGTAGGGTATAACGGCACACTTCCAACACCATAAATCATAATAATCAATTAAATTTAAAATCGAAAAAGATGATTAAGATTATCAAACTGTTATTAATTTGCATCTGCATGACTGTGTTAAGCTGTGCTAAAAGCAAAGTATATATCCCTACCAAAGCCATATCTGGTAATTATACCGCCAAAGGCAAGAAGGGTGCCGATTTTAGCACTAATACCAAAAACGGTACCTGGTGGGGGAATACCATTATACTACAAAGCCATTGGTTTTATACCTGGGGCACTTCAGTTCCATTTGAGCTGGTGCCACAAAACTGTGAGTTTGTGCCTATGTTTTGGAGTAAATCGAACGTAACTGATGCGAACATTGCTTATGTGAAGCAATTAAAAGAGCAGGGCAGAGCTAAGTATATATTGGGCTTTAATGAACCTGATCTTGCTGATCAATCCAATATGAGTGTACAAGATGCACTTGCTTTATGGCCGCAATTAGAAAGTATTGGCTTACCACTAGGGAGTCCGGCAGCCTCATGGCCAACCCGCCAATGGATTTATGACTTTATGGATCAGGCAATTGCACAGAATAAACGTGTAGATTTCATTTGTGTGCACATGTATGTCGGCACAGATGATGATGCTTTTATCAAAGTTTTGCAGGATCTTTATACTAAATACCGTAAGCCTATTTGGATTACAGAATTTGCAACAGTATCTGATAAAGCAACGACTATGGCCGAAAATCCATTCACCCCAGATATGGTATTGGCCTTTATGCAAAGACTGCTGCCTAAATTAGAAGCCCTTGATTTTGTACAGCGTTATTCCTGGTTTTCGGGATCACCAACCAGCGCACGTTTATGGCCATCAGCACTGGTAGATGCTAATGGAAACTTAACAAAACTAGGGAAGTGGTATGCCGAGTTTAAACCTAATCCTGATATCAAAAGATAATCTTGTATTCATGTTAATGTGCCCAGCACCCATTAAACTCAAATAAAATTTTATAATATAAAAGGGGGAACAGCTGTTCCCCCTTTTATATTATATAGCAGTATTTAATGAAGTGCGTTTAAAACTACAGAATATAAAGTTCTGTTTGGTTTTAAATGGTGTTACATGATCTTCAGTTATATAGCGAATTTTGCTAAAACCAAATCTTGGATCCTGACGCCATTTACTTAATCTACTGGGGGCTAAATCTAATTCTTTAGCTGCTTCTGTAACCGAATCCTTTAAATAGGATAATTCTACTGCCATTTTTTTAAATGACTCATCAAATACTCTTGCCATGTTTT
>Ga0116227_10002453_pt1 | contig 42172 bp, 36 predicted proteins | sample S1TSphgellanicum_FD_89693 | JGI IMG/M metagenome (GOLD analysis project Ga0116227, IMG submission 89693) | Host-associated microbial communities from peat moss isolated from Minnesota, USA - S1T2_Fb - Sphagnum magellanicum MG | ecosystem: Host-associated > Plants > Peat moss > Unclassified... | reverse complement strand
TTGTAAAGGGATTTTTTAAAACAATTTATTTTTTTTTCCCTTAAAAAAAAAAAAACTAAAAAATTTTTAAAAAAAATTTATAACAAAACCCCAAAAAAAAAAAAAAAAACAAACAAACAAAAAAGTGACATTTCATATGCAACAATTTTGAAATTTCAGCCTTATCATCTGGATACCTCTTTCACACCATACAAAAGTGACCTTGGACTAGCAATTGTTGGGATTAATATTGGTATTATCTAGTGACATTTTTTGTTACTATACTTGAATTCCCTTCAAACTTTAATGTATAAAGTGTTGTATCATCTCGATGATATTCATACAACAAGAATTGGTTGATGAAGTGGGATTTTTTGGGTCCTTTTACGATGATTTACTTATGAATTTTTTAACACGCATCATTGTAGACATCTAAAATTGTCATAGGGGGCCCAATTTCTAATATTTAACGAGGATATTTAGAGCATGTTTTTTATTGAATGGAAACAATGCAAGTTAGGAAAAGAGACTTTATGCATGTTAGAATGCACACTTAGTGTATTCAATTGTGATCCTCACACAACAAAATGGTGATATTTTAAAAATAAAAAATGGATCCAATAAAGCAATTAACACATTTGTAACTAAGAAAAAATATAATTCGACTCTTGCCTTGAATGAATACATATGTAATCCCGGAATACCAATAGATGGTATGAATTTTGATACACTTGAAACCTAAAGTTGATAATGCCTAAATGTTATAATGTGTAAAAATGATATTATGGACCAAAAATGGTTACTTATCTCCCACGAGTTTGTGCATTTTCCCATGAAATTATCTATTGGTGATGGTGGTGGTCTCTTTAATCATCTTCATCTTCGCATCACAATTTTGATTGGGATTGTTCCCATGACTCAAATCCTTCCAATCATTCTTATCATTTTCATATTTATATATATGATTTTAATGACATTGATCCCACCACTATAATCCCTTTCACCTCCCTAATCATAATGGTGATGGCTTTTCTATTCTTTCTAACCAAATCTCTCTTTTGTGCCAAACTGTTTTGTTAAAGTTGTAATTTTATAATGATCATAAGACTGACATGGAATATGGCATGGGTTTGTACACCCATGGGGGCTCTATCAGGTGTAGGTTATTGTTATTTTTACCATCTTTCTTGGTTTTCTTTTTTTCTATTGCTACCATCTTATTACAATGACATATAAAAAGCATAATGTCACAAAATGGAACCATGTAGGCGTTGAGAGGGAAATTGGTTCAAATGGCCACATGGAGCATGTCACCTTGTTCAAGAATTGGCTTTTATTAACCAAGTTTCATCTAACTTTTTTTTTGCTTCTATGTTTAAGATTCTTTGTTGTTCGGCTACCTCTTTGTTTGCTTTCTCCCTAAACCTTTTTTTCTTTGTTCGTGAATTGTTCTTGTTTCATGCATTCATATTCTTTGGTAGTTGCCTCCTTGCTTGCCTTTTGTTCTAAAGTTGCTAAGTAGTGTGTTGAGGTCATCATTATGGATTTTGTGTATTCAATTAAAGGTTCATCACATGGTTCCTTTAAAGGTCCAACAACTTCAACCTTGAGGAAAGTAAAAAATTGGGAAATTGACGGCAATGGAGCAACCAACCAGTGGTCACATTCTGAAACCATGAAAACTTATAATGAAGGTTGAACTTGGTTGCTCATGGACCTTGGTGAAGTTTGATATTAGTTACCCATGGACCTTGGTTAATGTGTGATGTGTATTTAGCTATGCTATATGTGGCTTGCACATAGTCTTGAAATGGGTAGGCATCATTCCCTTTCATGTTTCAATGTGTGTATTAAATTGTGTGACAAAAGTACACTAATCATTTCCACCAAACCAACTAGCGTTATTTTGAAATAAAACAAGATATTTTTGTGGAGTTAATATGTAATAGTCCTTGTAATAAAATGATTAATAGAAGACAAAATTGTTTTGAAAGGAAAGCAAGGGCCATCAATGTTTGTCAAAATGATTCAAATGATAATGAATTCACAATGAACAAAGTAGAGTATGTGGAAGATTGATCTTTCACTTACAAATGATCATATGGAAAATTTTAAGTGGGGGCAGGGGAGGAGTTACCTCTTACGATTATGAAATTTATAACTTCCTTTTCAAAGTGAAATTAAATAATCATCAAATTAAAATTTAAAGATTAATAAATTATGAATATATAATATATAATTTAAATGATCATAAAAATTTCAAAATTAGAATGAAAATAACCTTGGATTGATCCAAAGTTTTTTCCCTTACCCATAAGGTTCTAGTTTGTATTTCACACACATGGGCAAGCTAGACATGGGGCCAACCTCTCACCTATATTTTTTCTTGTGTTTTTCAACATTCTATTTATTTCATTTTCATTGTTTTTTGCACCAAATCATGCTTTTGTTGTGTGGGCCAATACAAGTCAAATGTTCACATGTTTGAACTTACAACTCTTCCATATATCCAATTCTTGACAATGACTTTGGGTGTTTTTTAAAAGACGACTTTTATTGCTTTCTTTAAACAAATATGTTCTACTAATTCCTTCTTAGAGACTTCAACTTTCATGGAAAAAGTCCAATACATGACCATTGAACAAGTTTTGTAATTTCTTGAATTCTTTGGATGGTAAAGTTTTAGCTTGATCTAGGGGTGTCTAGATAATCTAGATGTTATGTTGTTTTGTTATAAAGAATATGTGTTCAAAGTTGGATTATAATGTATTACTTTTGTTTCTGATTCTAGAAATTTTATTTAGAGCCAAGTATATATTGGAGGTTGTAGTGGCTATGGGTGTTGTTATAATTGCATTCAACCAAGAAACGATGGTTGTAAAAAACAATGCCCTACAACACATTATGACAATCATAGGATAGTATTATTATGAATCAAGTAGATGACCTTGTTAAAAAAAATTAATGAAAACACAAAGAAGATTGATGACCTCAAGAAAGACATGGATAAGCTTATAGTCAATGATAGAAGAATCTAGGAGACGTGTGCAAATTTTGATACCATGAAAAAGAAATATAAGAAGATTGAGGTTTTGGGTGAGGAGGTCATGGTTGGGTTTGTTGGGATTGTCGATTTAATTATCAAGCCTAGATTGGACACAACCACTACCCTTTTGCCCCTTTATGTAGGTCAAGTCTTTCATTATGTTTTGTTTTTGTGATTTGTTTCATAAATTGAGAGCTTCTCACGATGACAAGAAATTGGAGTGGCTTTCATGTTGCACATTGATCTATTTTGCTTGTTACCCTTCACATGTTCATACTTGAAAAAGCCCTTACATTTTGCACCATATTGGGTTTTGCCATTCATTTTGGATATTCTTGATGACCTCCTTTTAATATAAATTTTTCTTCTTAGTCATGCAATTCTACATCAATCTTTGTTTTGTTCACTCGACGGAGTTTTTATTTCATCTTTAGAAGAGGTCCACATTGGAATATTTCATCATGATTTTTTTTTGTTGAGTGTCATGCAAGTGGAAGCCTTTTAGGCTATGATAGTGGTTTGTTTAGAGTTTTTCATTGTCCCTTCAAAAGGACCTCAGGATATATTGGCTTCCACCAAAGGCTCAACACATGTAAGTTCTTTGGATTTACCTGGAATCTGTGGTGTCAAGGCATTCATGAGTGTTGTGAATCCTAACTATTTCACTCCTTTCCCCTAACTACTTACATGGATACGAAAACACACATTACCTTTACCATTTAGCTTTGCCCAAGTTACAACTATTTTTCAAATACATGTTCAAAACTTTCTCCTCCTTTACCATTATCTTTATTGCTTTCTCACATACCCTTTAAAACTTCCTTTGCAAAGTGAAGCTAAATGATCATAAAATTAAAATTTAAAGATTAATTTAACTATTATATTACATTTCATAATTTTTAAAAATGATTATAAATTCATAACTTCCCTTCCAAAGTGAAGCTCAATATAATCTCATAATATAACTAGTAAGTTAATTTCATAACTAATATAGCTCATATTATATAGCTAATAACCATTATTGAAAGGTTATTATAAATATTATGATTAATGAATGGTCATTAGCTAAATATAATGAAATGGGTATAATTAAAGGTTTAGCTAAATATAAGCTTTTCATGGAAGTGATCATAGATAAAAATGAAAATGATTATAAATTAAAAAAATAAAATGATCATAAAAGTAAAATTTAAAGATTGATTTGAAGCTAAATATTCATAAAATTAAGTTTTAATTTTTTAACAAAAATAAATAAATACAACCTTTCACAGAAAAAAAATCATAAATAGAAATGGAAATGATAATAATTTTAAAATAAATAAAATGAGAATAAGCTTGGATTAATCCAAAGATTTTTTCCCCCCTGGCATGTGGTTCTTGTGCTTCCCATGGACTCATTGGGTTGGTGTCAAAAAACAAATCCTCTTTTGCTATCACTCCAAGACCCACCTTCAAATGGAAACCAAAAAAAAAAGTTCTTCAAATTTAGTGCCAGCTTGTGTGTGTCTGTATAGTGTACAAACATTTGAACTACTGAATTCATTCTTTGCACCTGAGACCTCACATTGAAAACACACACACACTTCCATCATCTTTGTTGCATGGAGGGTCAAATTCAACATTTAGAAAGCAAACAGACCATTGTAAGTTTAAGTTTATTCACTTGCACTTGAAGCTTTTATTCACTTGCACTTGAGATCCATGCTGCCGCACTCTTCCAGTGATGATCAACTGATCAAGTAATGAAAAAAATGAATTGATTTTATGAAAATTAAGTTTCATTTGAATGAAAATATTAAATGACATTGCATGAAACTTGAATTGAATTGAATTCAAACTAGTTTGGAAATCCATCCAAGACTGATTAAGATAGAATGTCACTTCAATTTGGAAACTAGAACATGGTATTAAGCATTCAACTTGCATATGCATGTGTTTTGTGGGCTTGTTTATAATCTGTACTTTGAACTGAAAGCTTCATCCCCCATTTATCAATTGATCGTAGATGGACCCATAAAATGTGTATTAGTATAGATTGTGCAAAGATTTGATCATATATTCAAATGCTCACAAACAAACATTTCCATGTATATAAATGGTTTCAAGGCCCTGAGTCCAGTTTCACTGCACATATGCATGTTTAATGTTTCTGGTTTCTGTCAGCTTTACCCTAGGCAGATGACACAGCAGCATCTACAAAGGCTCTCCCAGGTATTCTGTTTGACAGTCGCCCATGGCATCCAAGAAGCTGCACAAGTCAAATGATACAACAATCAGTGCATACAGGAAAGAAAGTAACATTGATACAAAACCTTCTCCAGTACAGAAGGATGCACCTGTTGATTCAACCCAAAAATGCCCCAAAAGAGATGTGGTGGAGACATACCACAGCATTCACACCATCATGCTGCAAACGGTTTTCTTCCTTCCACTTGACATAGTCTGTCCGCAAAATTTTTGTGAAACCCCTGTAGAAAACCATTAAAGGGAACACATTCTTAGGGACCCCAAACATATGTACCACCAACTCATGCTGACATGTAGCTATCTGCAAAATTGCAGAGAAGACTCCACAACAACACTTTGAAGGTAACACTGGATGGTCACATCAATAGTTCCTATCTTACAGAAATGGTCCACTAGATGGTCTTTAGGACATACCATTTCCTGCTAAGGATGATCTTCTGGCGACCAGGGAATTTGAACTTGGCTCTGCGGAGAGCTTCTTGGGCATGGATTCCATTCTGGTCCTTGCAGCGAACTGACAACAACACCTGCCCAATGGCAACTCGAGCACAGACACCTTGTGGCTTTCCAAAGGCACCCCTCATTCCTGTCTGAAGCCTATCAGCCCCAGCACATGAAAGCATCTTGTTGATCCGGAGCACATGGAAAGGATGCACTCGCACTCGCAGGTGAAATGCATCCTTGCCAGCAAACTTAGTCATATACTTGTTGCAGGCAATGCGGGCAGCCTCAAGTGCCTCGCTTGATACATTCTCTTTCTCCCAACTGACCAAGTGCACACAGAAGGGGAATTCGTCTACTCCCTTCTTCTTCATGCCCACATCATAGATGCGAATCTTTGGGTCTGGCACACCCCGGCAGAATCGGGACTTCGGGTATGGTTTGTTCTTGATCTGCCGGTAGCACCTTGCTGGGCCTGCCAACGAAGTCAACAAATCAGTTGATTCATAACCTCTAAACGACCACAACAACAACCAGCAACAAGACCCATCGATCTCTTTTTCTCCAAAAGCTATGAGGAATGGCGACACCAGAAGTTGACCATGAAGACAAGATGTAGAGTGACTAAACACCGATCACAGCACAAGAACTCCATGACCGATTTAAGACATGTCACACATGTTGTTTGACTTGCAAAGCATCAAAATACATGAAAGTGATTGCAGAGAAAATCTACCCAAAAAAAAAAAAAAGGAAACCAGGGGAAAAAAAAAGTTGTATCAGTTCCAGCCAAACCAAAAGAAAAACACAACAACTACACATATATGCAAGCCATGAGCAAGAGGCTTGCATTCATCGCAGGCGCACACCAAAAGAATAAGAGGATTCATTCAACGAGAAAAAAATCCAAGCCCTGCGGACCATCTACAAAGCCTGGCAGCGACCTTCATCTCGTTAGTCCTAGACTACATGAAAAGGAAAGCCAGAAAAAACCACAAGTACAGCATCAAATAAGCAAAGAATAGGAGATAGAACAGCACTTACGACGACCCATGACGACGGCACAAAACGAGGAGCGAGCTCGCGTTCGAGCTCTGCAACACACCGGACAGAAGAGGTCTCTAAACCCTAGCTACAATCCTTAACAAGGAGCTTCTCTCCCACTCAGCGCCGTCCGATCTGACCCGTGACGGTGATCTCGCCAGTCGAAATTGCAAGATTTACATGGACGGCTCAGATTCTTTTTAGGGTTTGGCGCTCACCACATTAAGGAGGCTCTTTCTCTTGGACTACAACTCTTTCTTTGTTGGCGCGTGCTTTCTGCATTGTTGACTTGCGTACTTCGACGTTTGCCAGGAGCGACGCTTTCCAAAGCTATGGTGAGTTTCATGTCTGTTTTTCTGAACGCTTCTATCTGCTGTGTACGGGGTTTTGCCTTTATTTCTCTTTTTGATGGATTTGGGCTCTCACTCCTCCTCCTTCAAGGAGATGTTGTCTCGGTGATTTCTGGAGAGCACTAGTGCATTTTTTCTTTTGCAGTGTGTGAGCTTCAGACAATGGCAACGATGATTTCTACATGTGTTTTGAAGTTTCCTTCATCGCGTTCATGTTTCAAATAGGGTTAGGCTTGAACTGTGGCAGTGATCTCTGTGTTAATTCCTTATCTCCATTATCCGTGAACTTTCTTCTTCATGGCTTTTAGGGTTTGGTATCTCTATTTGAAATCCTGACTGATTTTCTAGTCCAGGTTTAGATTCCAACTACTGTATTAATTTTCTTTTTTCATTGACTGCTTTGCGCTTGCATGGTTTTTGGATGGCTAGGGTATCGATTTGAAAGCCGGCGGTCGCAACAAGAAGACCAAACGCACTGCACCAAAGAGTGAGAATGTGTACCTAAAGCTTCTTGTGAAGGTACGAACTAAAATACTTTAAGACACTCTCTGAAAATCATCTCATTTGATATCCTCCTGTACATGCTGTGAATCATTTTTGTGAAGGGAAAAATGTTCACCAGCAGTGCATTGGAATTCTTTGAGCTGTCTCCATTTGTATGTGGCTAACTGTAATCTTTTGGGGGCCTCACTACTGGTGTGCTTTGCCTGATTTTTGGTTTCGAGGTGAGGTGTATGGAGAGACAGCCTTAGTTCTCTGGTTGTTAGTTTTTCTATCCTTATATTGATTATAAAGCATGGGAGGATTGCAGCTGTACCGTTTCTTGGTCAGGAGAACTGGAAGCTCGTTCAATGCTGTTGTGTTGAAGCGCCTGTTTATGAGCAGGACTAACCGACCCCCCCTTTCTCTGTCCCGCCTAGTCAGATACATGGCTGGAAAGGTCAGCTCATCCTCTCTACTCTTCTTCCCATTACCTAGTAGTGTATCTTGTGCAGAGTGCAATTACAGAAAGGCGCGTTCTGTCTTTAGGTGTCAACTAGGTTGTCAACTGAGAGACCATCATAGAAGTAATGGAGAATGGTGCTGCTGCAGATATGTATCTGTGAAACCACTTTTCTGAAGGTTGTTTACATTTGAGGTTGTCAATACTTTTGAAGATATTTGAAGATGGCTAAACTTGTTTTGCAGGAAGATAAGATTGCTGTGATTGTTGGGACTGTGACCGATGACACAAGGTTGTATGAGGTGCCAGCTCTCAAGGTGGCAGCTCTTCGCTTCACTGAGACTGCACGAGCCCGCATTCTAAAGGCTGGTGGGGAAGTGCTCACTTTTGATCAGCTTGCTCTCCGTGCACCTACTGGATCAAACACTGTAAGTACACATCAGAGAATCCACCCCACCTTCTGGTCCAATGTATCTCTGTTCACAGTTACTGAGAATTGACATTGATCTTATTCCTCTAGCTTATTTCGCCTACAATAGTCTTGCGTCTGGAATTTGGTAATCTTTACTTGTGATCTTTGCAAATAGTATCATGCCCACAACTTAATGCTCACTCTCAGGGACTGGCAAATTGAAGTAAAAAACCATTCCATTCAAAGGCAAAGTCATAGCTTCAAAATGGATCTAGGTTTGTTGCTTAAAACAGAATGGTCTTAACAATGATGCAGATTTTGTTGCGGGGGCCCAAGAATGCTCGGGAGGCAGTGAAGCACTTTGGGAGGGCACCAGGTGTGCCACACAGTAATACTAAGCCTTACACACGCTCAAAGGGTCGAAAGTTTGAGAAGGCCCGAGGTCGCCGTAACAGCCGAGGCTTCAAAGTTTAGCTTTGTTCCTCATCAGATTTTGATCTGGCATTTGATAATGCCTTTGTGGGCTGGAGTGCATGTTTGGCAAGGGGTAGAGGTCACTATCATTCTCCTGTTTTCCCTCTTATATGTTTGTCATTCTGTGCAATTGCAATTGATATGCACACAAGCCTTATTGAGCAAACCTTTCATTGGTTTGTGAGTACAGCTTCTCTCTTTAATTCTGTTCTTGGTCTTCTGCATTGATGGCAGGCTATTACAAGCTTGATAGATGTGTTGCACTCAATCACATTTGTCCTTTGTCAAATTCATTGGTCACATACAAGTTAACACAGAAATGATACTGAAATTGATCTTTTGCCCTCTCTATTCAAACTGCTGCATCATATATAACCCCATAACATACTTTTATCTTTATGCAAGATTTTTCTGCATGGCTGTACCATATGGTTTGTCTGTCTGCCTGTCTGTCCATCACATTCTCTTAACCACATGTCAATGCTTAAAGCCCACCATATATTCTGCCCTAATTCTGGGTCAAACTTAAGTACCATTATCTCAGAGGTGCTTTTCACAATGATTGTTGATTTTGGCTTGCATTGCAGTCAGCGCTTGAAACTCACCATTTTATGGGTTTTGTAAACTACTCAATTATTGTTCTAATGCCACAGTTTTAGTCCTAAAATTATTCTCAACAAGAACTCTGCAAGAACATGTATGTCTCTCCCTTTGGGTGTGTGTGCATGTGGTGATGAACATGCACACATTTGCAGTAGGAAAATGAGAAAGAAGAGCATCAACTTGTTTCGGCCTGGGGCAGGGGTGACAAGAAAAGCACAGCAACAAATATGGCTGTTATAATGAAAAGGGCACTAGATTTAATTCATCACTAGTGATGCACCCACATGTCTAAAGAATTCTCATTCCTAATGAACACATAGAGCAGCCTACCTTCTCCCCTTGTCACAAGTGACAGCCACCCTAATCTGCAGTCCCCAACCTAAGTCTAATCGTTGTGAGAACCTGTGAGACCAGCAATAATGTGGAAGGTAGAACCTGGACATAGACAATATTCCAAGTCTGCCTTTTGTAATCAAATCAATCTAAACTTGAAAGCCCAACCTAAAGGTTGCAAATTTGACTCAAGGTATATAAAGCCAGAAATTTCAACCTCAACCACTGCCAGAATATGGTTCCAAACATTGTGTGAATCAAGGTTTGAGCAAAATTAAGCAGTATCAATGCAAAATTTGACAAGGACACTCTCAAATCATTGGCTGAAGACAATGACCCTGCATAGCCTCTTCAAATACACCTAATCTATGTCAATCATAGATCCTTTTCTTGGATCTCTGGAAGGCCTCATGTCAGTAAAACAGAAAATTTGACCTACAGTGAGCTAAGTGTGCAAATGCTAGGAAGAGCTGAGGAATGATGATCAAGATACAAGGGGAATACTAGAAACCAAAGAGGCCAAGCTCACCGGCCCGTTCTTTATCAAAGGTCTCAAAGTATTGGTAAATGATGGTGACAGCCAACAGAATTCCTGTTCCTGAACCAATTGCACCCATGAAGTCAGCTACAACTGTAAGAGCTCCAATGCACATTCCCCCAAAGGCAGCAGCAGTTGGAATATACCGATTCAACTCCTTCTGCAAGTTGGACTCCCGATGCCCTGGCATGACCATTTGTTGCTCCTGGTGTGCACAAACAACAGATGGCAAATGAAAAGTAGAATAAAAGGTCCATGTACAACAACTGGAGAAGCACCAAACCAGCAAACAGGAGTATAATCATCTCAGTTTGCTGAGTTCCTATGTCACTTTTATGACATAGTTGTCAACTTATTCACATCAAAACAACTTTTTAGGGTTCAATACCTTGAGCTGCCTGGCAACATCACGTGCTGATGATCCAGAGATTTCAATCCATGTCTTGGAGAAGAGTGCACAGGCTGTGAGCATGAATGTCAAATAGAAGAGGGCATGGAAGGGGTTGGCAGCAATGTCTCCAAAACTGAACAGTCAATCACACACAGAGAATCAGTGTATACACGTTCTTTCTGTATACTTATCAAGGTTGAACATTTGGACCCACAAAGTGACATGCTGTAAGGACATATGTTTGCTTTGCAATCCGGTAAAACAGTTCTCAACAGATGAAAGATATTGCTACATTGATTTCTATCAGTACATACAAATGGATCAAACAAGGGGGACACCTAATGTAAGGGATAGATATGTAGAAACTTAGCAACATTGACAGAATTCCAAATGTTGAGACGATAAGGTACTTGAACTTCAGAGCTGAGTATTACCTGGCAGGAGGTGTAATATAGTACACAAGGCCACCAACAGGAATGAGCTGACCACTCTGTGAATACTCTGACTCCTTCCACTTGCCAAGAAGGTTCACAAGGAAGTTGGTACTGAACCTCTTGTACAACAACTGCAACCACCATAACATATACGCAATAACAGATGTAAGCCAAAAGGAGCTCCAAAGAGCAATTGCTCAATAGAGACCAGCACAATAAGATCCTCTATTCAAATTCATTGGGGTTCACTCCTTGTGACCAATGAGCTGATTCCAAAAAAAGTGCTGCTGTGAAATCTTTCTGACAACCGCAGTCAGTAGTCAGGCATGTATTTGTTGATTAACGTTCCAAGTAGAGCAGGATAGTTGCTCATCCTCTCCAGGTGGATAGACAAGCCTTCTCTCAAAACCCTCCAGGATATTCCCAGTATCAAATCATTAGACTGCTCTTCAAGTGAGTGAATTTCAATGTCCTAGTCTGCCCAGCCAGCCTCTGACGGCAGTAACCCCTTACCACATGTCTCTATTGCAAAATAGAAAGTCAATGATTAAGAACCTGTGAGATGAAGTAGAGTTGGGAGACGAGAGCACTCTGAAGAATAATAGGCATGTTGGAAGTATAGAACAGCTTGATTGGGTATGATCCCTGCTGCCCACGAGCACTTTTTGATCGAACAGGAAGAACAACTCGGAATCCTTGAAAGTAGATGACAATTAAAAACACCAGCACGGTTGCCAAAAGGTTGGTCACATTTGGCAGGTTTTGTCGGTAGAATGCCTCTTTCAAAGCCCGAACCTTGTCCGTCCTTGTGATCAGAAGATGGAAAAGAGCAATGACAGCACCCTCAAATTCTGCTCCACGCCCACTGTTGATGGTTGTAGGGCTGAAAGCCTTCCAGATGATGTTCTCACTGTCAACAAAACATTTCCAATGAGTAGCTGTTATCCAGACTCAAACCTTAAAAATCTGCTCCTCAAAATCGTGATACAAGAGACTCTGTATAAAAGATAGAGTCACTTTTAGACCTACCATATATTGGTGGCAATGAAGAGTGAAATGCCAGAGCCAAGGCCATAACCCTTCTGCAACAATTCATCCAAACAAATGACTATGATTCCAGCAAAGAAGAGCTGCACGATTATGAGAATGGCATTGCCAGCTCCCAAATCCCGCACATCTCCATACATGCCCGACAAAACATATGCCACTGCCTCCCCAATTGTAATCAGTACACCCAGCAACTTCTGGGCACCATTCCTGCCAACAACCCATGACCAGTCACAGTCAGAACAGGACAAAGAGGACATGTCTACTGATGAAGACCCATCATGCAAGACAAATGTATGGAGGATTGTGCTAATTGCAATTATCACTTGTGGTTGCAGCAAAAAATGGGGTAGAGCAGCTATCTTCAGGCAGTGAGGAATACTTGAGAAATCCACAATTGGGTATGAAACAGATTCTTACAAAAGGGCGCGGTCCTCCCTGACACTGTTGTCCACCTCTATGAGCTTGGAACCAGCAAGTAGCTGCATGACAAGCCCTGATGTAACGATGGGAGTGATTCCAAGCTCCATGACTGTGCCTCGATTGGATGCCAGAATGACTCGCATCCAGTAGAAAGGATCCGATCCAGTGGCAGAGTGAATACCATAGAGCGGCAGCTGACTGCAAACTAAGAAGATAAAGAGGGAAACAACAGTGTACATCACTTTCTCTCTGAACGGGACCTTCCTGTCTGCCGTTTGCACTTCCGGCAAAAATGACAGAAAAGGCCTCACGAGGTGTAAGGCCCTGAAACCTCCTCCCATCTTGTAGTCTTTTTTCAGTCTTCAGGAATCCTCTCTCTCTAGTCAAGTCTGGCCCTAACAAAACCTACAGGCACAAAACAAAAGAACAGATCGTCGGTGATACGCCCAGGGCTTCTTCCGTGCTTGAGGAGGATCAACTATTTTGCGCTTGGGTTCTGCAACTATTCTCCTTATCATTCCAAAAGCTTCCGGCAGGAAATTTGTCCTCTCGACAGACTGCACAACAACAACAACAACAACAAAGCACAACAAAGAAGGTTACCAGTTGCTGCATACTGAAACGGTCTTGAAGTTTCTTCTTGTCTTTGACTTTTTTCCTCTTCCTTCTGTCTGTCTGTCTCTCATTCTCAAATAACAGATCCGAGCTGAGTCCTTCAACTGAGCATACAATTGGAAAACAACAGAAACCAAACCTTCCCCAAAGAGGCTAAAAAAAGTCCCAAAAGCAACGATCAAGACATCAAAAGTTGCCTAATTACTGCCATATCCGTTTTCTCATCTTCCTGACAATTCAACAACAGACAAAAAATTGCAAGAGAAGCAGCAAAAGGAGATCGTACCTGGAGACAGACAACAACACACGCGTCTACAAATTTTCTTCCGCGACCGACGTCTCCTCTCCTTTCCTCTTCTTCTTCTTCACCTCCTTCTTCCTTCTTCCTTCTGGCACCAAGTTCCCAATCTGTTCGCTGAGTTCACATCAAGTTCTCTAAGCTCTCGTGTCTGTTCCCAAGTTTCCACCACTGCCAAGCGACGATCCCATGCTCATTGGTGAGCGGACTGCGCGAACTTTATCAAAGCGAATGAATGACTGGCAGCGCGGATGAATTTTCATAAATTATCATTTTTATTGGCCAACTTGAAAATTTTACAATAAATTAAATAAAAAATCCTAACAATTCTTTGTTATTAATTTTTTTAAATTATAAAAATAATTTGTCAAACCAAATATGGTATTACAGTAATGTAAAAAAAATTATTTAAAAAAAAAAACACAATTATAGGGGTTCTATGGAGGAGGGCCTAGAGATGGTCAATTGGATTGTTGAAACACGAGCCTTGAATTGTTTTGAGGAGTTAAAATAAGTAAACTCACACTTAACTTAAATGTTGCAATAGTAGCATATTTTATTAATTTTTAAAAATTTTAATTATTTTAAAAAAGAATTATATTTAGCATATGCTTGTCCACAAGTACAAAGAAAAGAATTTGTGACCATTGAGATTGTTCAAATCAAAGGTCTCCGAGATCTCTCGGTGCCTTGAATTGTTTTGAGAACTTCAATTAAGTAAACTTGCACTTAACTTAAATGTTGGAATAGTAGCATTTTTTTAAAATTTAATTTTTTAATTTAGCATATACTTCTTCTCAAGTACAAATAAAATAATTGTGACCAATGAGATTGTTCATTAGTGTGGGTTCTATGCAATAATACATTACTTGTGCATTTTTAAAATTTTTTTCTTTTTGTATAAAAATTAATTATGTAACCCAATAAATATGATGGTGCACATAATTTTACTTATATCAATGATATTAGTCCTTTTCGCTTGGGTAACTACCAATATTGGGCGGATATTAGATTTCTCAATATCTATTAGTTTCAATTATTCGACTTATCAATATTTGTTGATTTTCAAAATTTTAAATTTCATTTAACCTAACTTGTAAGAATATCACAATTTTAAAAAATAACTAATGTCGAATTTCAATATTAGAGATGTCCCATAACATAATATTTGTCAAATATCCAAGATTGTCGAATAATAAAATATAACAATTTCAATTCAATAAGTCATTAGAATAAAATTATAAGTTTAAAATTTCATTGCTTTCAAATTTCCCTTCATATTTTTCTAAGTCTTCCTTTAGGGTAGCATCGGATTCAATCAACGAGTAAATGAATTACAACCCACCCTAAAATCATTAAATCATTTTTTATTAATAAGTATTAACTTATTCAAATTATTTGATTATAAGTCACATTTCCTCAAATTTGTAAGCATTCTAGTCAATGAAAATATCATCTCATTTGATTTTTTCATTTTTCACGTAAGTGGTCTACAAGCCCAATGATGAAAAAAATTCAAGCAAACAAATTTCTTGCAAAAATTACGAAAGCTATTGTGCTTGCTATGCACGCCTAAAAAATTATGATGCAAAGATTTACAAGCAAAAAAAAATCTCCAAAACAAATAAGGGATGTGCATTGTATAGTTTTATTTTTAAAAAGAAAATTTTGTATTATAAGCCCTACATAACGACCACAAAAACAAAATAGACCATTAATAATGAAAAAGGAAATAAAACCCAAATGAAATGCAAAGATAACACATTTAAAAATCATTAATTTTTTAAAAATAAATTTTAAAACACAAAAAATGAAAAGATTTTTCCCCATTTTTTTCCCCGAGCAAATTAATGTCTTAGATTTAACCCTTTTGTGAATTGTGACATCCAAATCCAAATAGGAATTTGATATCCTACCTGAATTTCAATTTTTTTATAAAAAAATTCCAAATATTAATTAATCGAATATCATATTTTTGAAATCCAGACGTTAGAATATCACTCTGAATATTATTTTTTTTTTATACAAAAAGTTTTAAAGGTGATATCCAAGTCTGATATTCAAAATTTCTAAATATTTGCCCAACATGGGTAAACTACTTAATACTTACTACACAAAACACAAGTTCGATCTTGTGTATTTATTTTAAAGTGTTGAAATTTTTAAATACTCAAATCAAGGGTGCCAAGTGCCACTAGCCAAATGTAGGTTTTAGAATAAACAAATATTTCAAAAAAAAATTGGTCCATCACAAATGGTAGCTACAATATAACTTTGCATTTAGATTGTTTGTTATAAGAATAGTCTTAAATTATCCAATCTCATCCCTTTTTTTATCCCCTTGGCTTGCACTTATATTATTAGTGTTATTGTTTTATTATCAATTCTTCAAATGCTAAACACATTATTGTATGTTTTAACTTTTATGTTAACATGTGAAAATCTATGAAGGTGTTTTGAAATGTTGAGATCATGGGCTCAATTGGTGTAAACTATAAACATGTTAGACTACCATAATATAAGGGCAGCTTCAAATGTCTATCAAATAATAAGTTAATTATGAACATTACGTGTCATTCATATATATATATATATATATCCAAAAAAAAAATTATTTTTCATCACAATTTTTTTGTTTGAAAAATGCATATTTAAAAATTCAACATTTTTATAAATAATATAATGAATGACAAAGATGCCAAGGTACTATATATGTACACACACAATCCCCCCTCCCATTTTATTTTTCATGGAACTAATTTTGGCACATAAATAATCCTCTAATTTCATAATTAAATCACAACATTTTCAATATTTTCTTTTATTTGCCTTAAAGATATTGTGTTGAGAATCACTATAAAATATAGTATCTTCAAAGAACTTTGTTCCCTCAAAATGATAATGTGTATTGTTAGGCTTCTATATGTGGTAAAATTTTCATTTTAATTTCATTAAAAACATGCCACTAACCTTACAAGTTCTAATAACATCCCTTAGTCATGTTGATCTTATGGTCCAACATATAAGGACAACTTGAAAAAAAGGATGGTAAAGATGATCAACCATTCTTATGTTCATGATGGGGCATTTGTTGAAAACATGACCATCGATAATGTTTGATTTTAGTTTTAATATGAAATAGACATGATGAAATTTTTAGCATTTAAGATTAGGGCACTCTAAACCCTAATGATTTATTACCATCTTTTATGGAAAACCTTGTGTGGTTATTTTTTTGTATCTCACCATTTAATTCTCTTTAGTTTTATATTGCCTTTTTAGACACATAATTACAAACATGAACACAATTTATGATTATCAAGAAAAAGATTTTATCAACATTCAACAAGTTAGCAAATGGGGACACTTAGTAGTGGTTGTGGAAGATCTAGAATGTTTTAAAAGTTTTGAAACTCTAAAGAATTATGATGTTTTTGTTTATCTCTATGAAATGGACACCCAATAGAATAATGTGGTCAAGCGGGAATGCACTGAGCTTTTGTAACTTGTTAGTTTAATAAGGTGTTTTTGAATTTCTCTTATATCCATTACATAATCACTTCTATTTCCATTTGTTTTGTCCATAGATTTTGGAATTTTGTGATGGACCTTGAATTATTATTTTTTGTATATTGTTTATGTTCCACATATAGAAACATGGTGTTGGCAACTATTTTGACTTTGACATGCATTGGGGATATATGATGAATTTCAAATGAAACTTGTTTGAAGTAGTGTTATAAAGCCATTACAATTGTGAAAGACTATCTTGAAGTTCGTATTTGATGTTTTGTTAGCTATGATCATATTGTAACAAAATTACAAGGGGTCTCAAGTTCCCTTGTAACATGAATTATGTGTTGATGATTAATGAACTATGCAAATTCCACACTAGTATTTCCTTGGAAACAAGATGAGATAGACAAAGCTTCAATAAAAACATATACTAGCCAACTATGCAACCCTAAAATTTTGAATTTTCCATTGCTTGTAGAGATAGTTGATTATCCCTATTATGTGTGGTGTTATCCACATAATTATTAAAGATCATAATATTGGATTAAGATCCTTGTGAACAAGTTGTGAACAATCATTTTATTATGAATTGAATATCCATCTAATTATTGATATTAACAATTAGTGCATCCTCTTATAATTACAATAAAAAGTTTGCAATTAAAAACAAATTTCAACTATTTCCCTTCAATTGCAAAAAAAAAGGGACAACAATTCTCCCTAGAAATAAATTACTTGTGGATATGCATTTGGCTTCATAATATGGAAGGTCAAAATAATGGCATTGAATAATGCTTTTGTTTATGGTTTTTCCTCTTCTTCTCATATGCTTCCTTGTTATAGTTTATCATTGTTTATCTCAAATGTCAAAATTAAAGTGTGCCTTCTAATGTCCATGTACATGTTTACACGAAAAGGGTGAACATAATGGTCTTTTTCCTTTATTCATCCATGTGTGTGGGTTGTGAAAATGAATAAGGTAATTAGGTTTGGATTTTGGCATAAAAACATTCAAATGCTTTCATCTAGATGCTTTGTGTGTTAATAACATCATCCATGACATTAATAACATGCATACATGTGTACAAACATTCATCCAATTGTAATCATTCATCCTTTCATGTAAATTGATTGTTTTCACTTTAAACTCTAGGTTCAAGCTTTAGGCTCGTATGCAGTCCATCCTCTTATGGCAAGAAAAGAGATGGTAGATAATACCTTCATTAAAAGGCTAGGTATGTTATATTGCAATATTCACACATTTATTTACAATTGCTTATTGTATACGCCCAAAAAAAAAACCCACATCTTCAATATCCTACATTTTGTAATGCATTACCTTCAACTATAAATGCATTTTGTCATTGTGAACATGATTACATTTATCATACTTGAAATTGAAACCTTCAATGTTAACATGTGTTACATTGTTTACATCCATTTAAGAAAATCATCAATGTGATGACAAAAGAAAGGACAATAACCACATCCAATGGTTAAAACCCCCACTAGAAGGAATGGGGAATTAGCAATACCCTCATTTAACATACTAAAAAATCATTGTGATGCAAAAAAGATGTGAGATTATATACAATATTCATATTAGTGTTCATTAACCTTTAATTACATTATACCTTCACTAGAAGAAAAACCTTTTTTCTTAACCATTAGGGATCTTTTAGTTGCAAATTTTTTCAACAAAATTCCAATTATGATTTATTTTATTTTATTTTTATTAAAAATGGGAGTTGCCAATTAAGTTGAACCACTAACCATGATGGTAAAAAATTGGAAATGGTTTTCAATTGGGGGACCCCCTCCTCCAATTGGGTTGACATTGTCAACTTCACAAGTTGACTTTTAGTCAAAAGATCAATTTAAATGTGATGTCATCAAGTGTCACTCTTTCAAGTGGGAGATGTCACAACTCCATAAGTCGAATGTGTGATTATCTCAGTTTAAGGTTTAGGGTTTAAGGGCTCGTTTGTAGGTGGATGACATATTATGACGATGGATGGATGAAATGAAGGGTACATTTATGTTTCAAGTGTTGATTGTGGGGACATTTGCAAATAAAGCTACAACCAATTTAAATCCTGTGAAAATCAATTGAATTATAAATGCAAAATTATCAATTCCATGTTGTGATGGTTGTTTAATCATTGTTTATTTACATAATCCAAGGACATTCATGGTTGAATTCAAATGTTTAAATGTTTTCCAAGTGGACAAGCAAAATGAAAAGGCAATCCTTTGACAAATCTTTAGTAATAATTACGCAAGCCCAAGAAAAGTCATAATCAACTAACATATGTTGGTTGGGGAACTTGTGAAAATCACTCAACCTTGGCCTTTTGAACCCCAATCCATTTGGATACACCATATGACCCAGGTATTCCACCTAAGTATAAAAAAATCGGCATTTTCCTAGGTGAAGTTTAATTCGTTATGATCTTTAGGTCTTCCAAACACCTCTTATAGGTGATGTTTGTGATCCCTTGATGTTGAATTGAAAATAATGATGTCATCAATGTAACATTTGACAAACATGAAACCTACCAACACCTAATCCATCACCTTCTAAAATTTTGTGGAAACATTTTTCAAACCAAATGATAAAAACCTCCATTGGTATAAATAATCCTTTCCATGAAAATCAACTCCCAAAAATGTCATTTTCACCTTGTCATTTTCCCTCAATGGTAGTTGATTGACCATCTTGTAAGTCCAAGTTATTAAACCTTTGATTGTCCAAGGACATAAAAAATATTCTCCAATAAGAGCATGGAATATTTGTCTAAATGAGTTTCTTTATTCACTAGATGACAATCTTCACACATACAATTTTTTGTCCAATTTCCAAATATATATATTTTAGTTAACATCACTGTTGTTGAAACATATTCACCTTTAGATAATTCTACCAAACTAACATCTAACAACTCTATTGTTAAGCCTGAATCAAGGCCTTTTCCACCTCACTAAGCCTATAAGTTCATTTCCAAATTGGATTATTAACCTCCAATATAATTCAGACCTCTTGTCCTTTCAATTGGCCTAGATCCTTCAAATTAAAGGCAAAACATCTAGTATAAGTTTGTAATAGTTGCCATACTTATTTCACCTCACCTCCTATAACCATAAGACCAACCTTCAATTCCTATGTTTATGTGGTCACCTATACCTTGGGTTGAAGTAATGGATTATCCTTAGTCCTTGAAGTCGAGGGCATTACCTGTGATTGTTATGCAAAATATGGGAAGGTGCTAAAATGTCCTTGTGCCCCCACATCACCAAATCATTTCCCAACACCCAAAAATCCTTCCTTGTGTCCTGAAGAATCCTGTAATTGCCAAGGATCCCCCCGCTTTGCACTAAAATAAATGTCTTAAATTTAGGTGCAACAATAGAAACACGAAGGTGGGTGGGTGGCGAATAATAGACAAAATGATTATACTTAGCCAAACATAAACTAAATATCCATGTGAGGTGGTAGTTCAAGTCCATGACTTGCCCCAAAATTTGCCTACAAGTTCCCTCTAAAAGATTGAACACAACAATGGTGCTGATGTGAAAACCATTTTTTTTTTCATTTTAATCTTTTGGCACATGTGGAAAATACATCCAAAGTCTAAATACAGAAGTGGCAAAGATTGCAACTTTGTGTCCAAAAAAATTGGCTACAACCATTGTTTTAAAATTGCCTTTGGGGCGATGTTGTAAACAAATACATTACATAAACTAGTGCCAAGCACTTCTACTTGGTATATATATTTTAGCTAATAGACCTCTAGATCTATTGCACACTAGCTACAAAAATAATCTAGCCAAAAGCATGACTTGTAAAATGCAAAATACCACACATAAAAATTTGGACACATCCAAAACTTGTTGTAATCATGGAAATCATGACCATAAGAATTATTTGTAAAATCACTTATATTCGCTTCGATTAGAAGTTGTCATGATGTTTGCCTAACTCTCAAATGTAGTTGCTTAAGGAAAGGTGTCCAATGTGAAAAAACATTGTGCATACATAGCAACAACCATTTATAGATACAAGTTTAAATAATTCTACAATTTTCTCTTTAAAAATGACATAAAAATGAAACATCTTTCATCCTTTATAGACCCAAGAACATGAATCATAATAATCTCTAATAATTTCAAATGCTTTGGGAAAGTATGAGACATGAATTGAAAAGCATTGATCACCTTCCATAAACAAATTAGGGTATTAACAATCTACAATTACACCTTGTCAGTTGCCAGTGCCACCACTTTTTCCATGGTTTTAGTTGCATTTGACTTCATGGTAAACTTGAAAAGTCCTTGTTGTGCATCCAAGTCCCAACTTGAAATAACAAAAAACACCACTAGGATTGATTTGCCATTGGTTGCAACTCCACATGGCCGTGGACTCCCATCAAATTCTTTCAACAACTCTAAATGCCAAGGAAAAATTATGTCCACATTTGCCTATAACCAATATTGGGGATAAATAATTCCCATGGCATTCAATATTGATTATTCATGAAATCAAACATCTAGCTTTTAAATTAACCCTACAATAGCTTTTGTTAGTTCCAACTTCAACCCAGATGCTAGTATTTAAAATATGGACTTAAATTTAAACATGTATCTAGATTCCCATCTCATGAATGTTTATTTAAATCATGATTTTGGACAAATTTACAAGTTAAAACTAATTGAATTTTTGAGGAAGGTTTAAGGTGAATATAAACTTATGTTTACATTCTACTTTTACAAGTGAAGTACATGGACAAAAATTGCTTATGTCACTAGGGGCACCATGAGAGTCTTTTAACATATCGCACCCCCATGTGCCCATTTTTTCCCCATGTAGCAAAAAAGCAAGGTGTTTTATTGAATCACTATTATAATCGATGACCCACTTCATGTGGTTCTATTGATGGTCACATACAAATAATCCACTAAATGATTAAAATTCATCATCAATAAGGGTGTTATTATCACAATTGGCCATGGTAAACCTTTACTACTACAACAAAATTGTTGATGAAAACATCTTGCCTTTGACCAAATTTCAACAAGGCACCAATTGTTTCCATCAAAGGAAGTGTGTGCAACAACAAATCCAAAGAAAATATGGGTGTTTGTGAGTAGGCCCAAATTGACCTACAACAAAAGAACATTCCAACAAAATATTGCATTAAAATGAATGTAGATTACAAAATGGTAGCATAGACATCTTTAGCCTAAATCAAACTCACAATTATGGTTTGAAATAATTCCATCTATAAATTAAATGTTAATTTTGATTAGAATCTACATCTTTAAAAGGATAACAAATCTATCTTTACAATTTAGAATCCACACATTCCCAACATAAATCAATTATGAGATTCCTTCTAATGAAAGACTTTTGATTATAGACATGGATGCACTAGTGTCCATTAATCCTTCAACTAAATGATTGTTTATTTCCACCAAAAGGTGTAGTGTCTTATTGTGATGGTTCTTATGAACACTATGTATTATGGTTGGTTTTTCCACTTCAATTAAGTTGATTGACTTTAGCCCTTCATCATGCTTCTTCTTTGCCAATTTAACAAGGCTCTATAAAGATTCCAATTCTCTTGGTATAACCAAAACGGTCTCCATGGGAGATAATGAAATCTTCCTTTTTATGAAATGCATAGATATATTGGACCTTGTTTTGGAGCTTCTACCTAGATTCACATGTCCATACTCATAATCATTAGCCATTTTTCCATTAGCTATTTCTACAAGTATGTGTCTCCTAAGTATTTTGGCTTCGGTGAAAACATCATGCTTTGCACCACACAATTTATTCAACTTCTCCAACGTGGTTTTTTCATCATCCACCAAAACTTTTAAATAGTTGTTGCTAGCAAATGGTGCTTCACCATCTTTTCCATGCTTCCAACATTTGTTTTAAATGTGCCCCATACGAGAACAATATCCCCTTCTCATTCCACAAAATTTTGTTTTATGTGGGTGACCACATTTAATACATTTTAGTTTTAGGTTTCCTATGAGCAAGCAAGTTGTGGCAATGTGATTATTGGATCTACAAATCGAACACACTATAGAACCTTCAACTATATGTGGATTTGTTCCAACACCAAATGAAAAACCTAAGTTGAAAAGAAATTGATGAATGATTCATTCACAGCAATTACTTGTTTCTCTAGTGCAGTCATTATGCATATTTTCTTCCTATTCTTCCTTGAAAGGTTCAAAGGGTGTCACTCCCAACTCACCCAATATTCTTTCTACATCCTTGGTAGCTACCAACATTTCTTCCACATTAGTATAACTTTTAACCATACAAAACTTCCTAATTTTAGGACATAGATGTTCATGAACCTACACCTCTATTCAACATCCTTAAACTTTTGCTTTCCTAAACAACTTATCCAAACGATCAAAATACATTTGAACCCTCTAACAAGGTTCTTGTTTAACAACATCCATCTTCATCTTTAACTCATCTAAATCAACATCTCCAAATTTTTGTTGCATCCCAACCTCATTTTCATTTGAATCAAAAGGTGTGGGTTCAAGCTTCTTGTATTAGTCGTTGGCCTTGCCCTACAAATTCAGCTTGGCAATTTTGAAAATCTTAAGCTCATTATACCCTTGTACTTTCGATGCCATTTATAATGTCTTGGTTTAGTCCAAGACATCTTTCAAATTCCTTCCCCCATAATAGTTCGTCCATTCTTTTAGGACTAATCATCATGCATTCACTAGTCAATCTCCAAAACAATTACAAATGATGACAAAGATGATAAAACTAGGAGTAGTCACAAAAGTCAACATGGTTTTCACTTTTTGTTATTCACTTGTGTAATCTGACTTGGTCAATTTCCAACATCCAACTCAATAACCTAGACGTAACCCCAACATGCTCAATTCTCACTAACTTATCTCTAGGCTTAAACCAATATTGTTCCATCAAGTAGGTATAAAGATTTTGACATATCTATTTTAATAAACATGTAATGCTAAAACCCAAATGTCCCCAACATATCAAAGAACCTTTTTGATTTCTAAATGAAGGATATGATTTAAAAGGTTTGTGTACTTCTACTTTGGATTGGGATTTGCATCCCATAGACAAAATAATATTGCTCTTTAGACTTTAAAATTTTATAGAGGTCATTCTATGTTTTTCTTCCACTTTTATTGCCAACAACCTGCTACCTTTTATCTTGTTGTTGAAACATATGTTATCACACCTTGCATAAGCTCATACCAAATCTTCTTATCCATTTATGCAAAGTTTCGAACTTAGTACATAAATGGAACAACTAGCTAATTCCATTCTAATCACCTTATCCCCTTCCTTGATTTTATTAATATATTATGGCTTGAAAAACTTCACAAACTCTCTCAATAATGATTGGTCAATTGGTAACCATAAATCACCTAATCTAAGCACAACATTATGGTTTTCATGAAATATGTGTTGCTTTTCATTTCAAAAGTATAGGGCCATCCAAAGATGTAAAAAAAATTGGCACTCCTTGTGTTAATGAAGATCCAACTCCAGTCATCACACAAGGTTTTCGATCACATTGTTGCTCGAATGTAAAACCTTAACAATGTTACACCAATAACAACATTCTTGGGTTTGGTTTTTATAGGATCAAACCTTATAATTTCAATTGTAACAAATCTAGTTACATGTATCACCAAAGTACCTGGTGGTGAATGGTCTTCAAAGTGGTGTTGATCAAATCCCAATGCATTAATTCTATTACTCATGTTGTTCACAACAATGTTCCATTGTTTCTACACATAAAATTGCCAAATAGAATAAAAATAGCTTTCATACCAAAAGATAGGGGATCTCAGGTTCCCTTGTAACATGAGTTATGTGTTGATGATTAATGAACTATACAAAGTTCACACAAGTATTTCCTTGGAAACAAGATGAGATGTACAAAGGTTCAATAAGAACATATACTAACCAACTATGCAGCCCTATCTATGGGTCTCTAAGGATCATAATGTTCCAATTTCCACTTTCGTGAGTTCAACTAACCTCCTAGCAAATCTCAATCCTTATAGACATCAATACCATGAGTCCCACACTCTATTGGTTGCATAAATCCAAAAACAACATAACATTGAATAACCTCACAACAATGATGAGTCCCCAAACCCAAGAATGCGAAATTTAACTATTCACAAGATCCATTTCAAGAAGTTTGACAAACACAATGAATTGCTCCCCCAACTGGACTCCCAATAACACCTTGATTATAGGGACAAGACATCCATTTGGAGGTCCCAACAAAATGGGTACTCTCTTCCTAAACCCCACTTGTCAAAATCACCCTACAACACAATCCCCATACACGACAATTGGTTTGCCAAAGCGGTCACTCCCAAAATCTTAAGGCACTTCATCATATCTCTAATCATTGACCCCTAGTTTTGCTTCTAAACTGCATCTCTCCAAAAGAGGTATATGGTGCAATGGAATTTGCATGACCTCCCCAAGAAGAATGCAATTTTCATACCAAGGCATTCACCCCTTTCATCATAATCAACTTCCTAAAAACTTTCATGCCTCTCTACTAAAAGAACTCAGAAAATACTTAATTGCTTCCATCTGAAAAGTTCTTGGTACTTATCCTCCACACCAACTCTCTCCTTGATTGACATCCAACCAAAACCATTGCGCAACAAAAGCACACCATAGAAAGCTCACCAAAGAAGAACCACAAGCATAGTGAGTGTTGCCAACAATAAAAACTCATTGCACTCATAACCCGCAAGAAAACAAACAAAGAGCAAAAACAAAAACCCATATCCCTCTTCCAATCACCATCAACGACGGAAAGCCTTGTTGTATTCTACTTTCAGCATATGATGATAAGTACTGCTTCATCCATATAAGTATATCATCCACTAGTTTTTCATCACAATAGATCAAAACTGGGTATTTTGAATTTTTTTTTTTATAGTAATCATGGTTATCAACTTTGATACCCGAATTGATACCCAGAAGGGTTTGGTGCAAATTCTAGTACTACCCCTCCTGCCCCACTCTCCTTAAAAACTAAAACCTTCTGCTGGTGCTTTACGCAGGGCACCAACACCAGCCTCCTCGGAGCGAGGCGTTCCCAAAATAAGCAGCCCTCGACTTCGCCGCGGGCAAATTTCCCAAAACAAAAGAGCATTGCCAGAGACAGTCAGAGTCCTTACCTCTGGTCCTTAGTGAAGACCGCAGCAGCAGCAGTGGTGTGCTTCAGTCTCCTAGGCCTAACTACCAACGAGAGCAATGAATGCTGCCGCAACAGCACCCCGCAGCAGCAGAGCAGCGCCATCGCACTTGTTTCTTCTCTAGAGCAAATCACTCTGTTTTATGGTTTTTCTTTGTGTTTTTGCAATTTGTTTTTGATGGTGAGAGAGGATTGTTGTACCCATGAATGACTCGGGGTTCTAGAGAACTTGGGTTGGTGTGTTTTTTCAGTTCTTTTGTTTTTCTTTCTTGTATTGAGCTTCTTTTGGGTTTCTTCTTCTTCGTCTTTTTCTTCTCTCGGAGTGCTCAGTATTTGTTAGTAAGATCCGCATTACAGCTACTTTTTGAAGCTATTGGATAATGGGTAGCCTGTTGAGCTTCAGCCCTGCTCGCATGATCAACCAATGCATGAAAATCTACTTCAACTCCTGTGGGCTGTTTAGCCGCATAGTGGAGCTTGACAATGGCACCACTATGCACTGTTGGATGCCACAGACTGTAGCAGTCAGCGGCAGCAGCAGCCTGAAGCTTGCTCGTACCGACGACAAAAAACCGGCATTGGTTTTCCTCCATGCTTTTGGTGCGGATGCCTTTACATGGGTCCGTCAAATCTCCAGATTCTCAAAATGCTTTGACTTGTATATTCCTGACCTTCTCTTTTGTGGAGACTCCTACACCACCAACCCTTCCAGAACCGAATTCTTTCAGGTGACTGATTGCTGCCTCACAGTCTTCTTCTTCACTGCCTCTTGTTTCTCCTACAGCACTTGAAACATCACAGTGACCAAATTTTAATGAATCTTGAAGGTTTCAAAAATGCATCCATTGAGCATCGTCAGTTCTTCACCTAATTTTCTTTTCCCCCATTCCCATGCGTTGTGGAGAAAGTAAGACCTTGGTTGCAGATGGATTGTACCATAAAAGAGCGGATGTAGTGGTTTAGGGTTTTAGGGTGGAAGTGGCAAGGGTTCAAACCATTCCAGTGGAACTTCTTAGGTCATGCTAATCCAGGACTAAAATGTGGTTGTGTCTGTGAGGAAATTTCTCCACTCTATGGGTTGCACCACCAATGTGCTTATCACAAATCACAAGACAACAGAAAGTCCTAGTGTATATGTGTGCAAGACTGAACCCCAAAGAGTGTTCAGTTATTGGGTTGTTCTCAGGCAGAATGTAAAGATTGGTTACAGTGTCAAACCTCATTGGTTGTCATAGGAAATATGGCAGTGTTTAGGTTTTATGTTTTACCTAAGCATTGATATGAAACTCTGTGGGTAGATGATGCCAGGCAGAGTGTGTGCTAGAGCTTCTTCAGCAGCTGAATGTATTCAAGTTTAGCGTGGTTGGGACGAGCTATGGTGGCTTTGTGGCATATAGACTTGCCCACCTGTACCCCCATGCTGTGCACAAACTTGTCCTGTCAAGCTCTGGAGTGAACATGACACCTGACACTGATCAGGCACTTGTTGACAAGTTCGGTACTGAAAATGTGGCAGAGGTACTGATGCCCAGTACTGTAGAAGGTTTAAGGCGAGCATGGAGATTGGCAATTCATTCACAGCCACTCTTTCCTGTCCCCTCCTTCATTTGTGAAGATGTTCTCGAAGTAAGTCTCTTGCTGTAAATCCCTAATTCTGAATGACACCAGTGTCCCTTTTCACATTTATTTTTTGAATTCCTCTGTCAGGCTGCACTCAGAAATCTCTGTCAAGTTTTGAGGCTGACATGGAGGGTGCATCTGGGCAAATTTCAGACGGTCTTCAACAAAAACAGGAAGGAGAAGTTGGAGCTTCTTGATGGATTACAGCTCCGGAAGCCTGATGCACCACCCTTACCCAAGGTTACCCAGGTTGGTGACGTTATATTATAGGGTGTAAACCCTTATTTATGATGCTTGTAACTGACACCTTATATCATTATCTTTCGGTATGTGCATTTGAATTATGTTATAACCAGCACGTGTTTGCAATGCAGTTAGTTCAGATCCACTTTTTCTTGTGAAGCTTTGTAATGGGGTCTTGGAAAATCATTTGCTGTTTTAGAATGATTCCTGTTACTGCCAGTCTTGTGACTGAAGCTCGACATGTTGATTTTACTTGATATTAACCTTCAGCCATTGCTGGGGACTGATGAAGTTAGTCAGGATGTTCAGCTAGATGGTTAATGCCATACAGATGGCTGTGGGAGGTCCTTAACACATGTATGACCTTTGTTGTCATTCAAACTGCTCCTCAATTTTGTTTTGTGATCCTTTTTGCCTCTTTTCTTTGGGGCTGGGGGGATTCCCTTTATATTCATGCTTGCTGATTGGTTGTGACTGTGTTGTCTTTTCTGGAATATCCATAACCTGATTACCCGGTCATCTCTCATTTCTTTTCAGGTTGATTTAAATCATTCGTATTGAGAAATCCTCAGTACTATTGTTGATATTTGCTTTCTAGAATGATTTTGTGTGGCACACATGTTGTACAGAGAGAAAATGATGATAAATGGAATGATTTTTGCAGGACACACTTATTATATGGGGTGAAAGTGATGGTATTTTCAATGTCAGTTTAGCATATGACCTCAAAGAGTAAGATCCTTCTCTCTTCTTTATGTCAGCCATCTGCATGCTTGAGACTCGTCTGCACACTGGGCTAATAAAATACCACTATATGAACTTTGCATGCACAAATTAGGCTTCTTCACTGACAGGAATATCTGAATTATAGACAAACTGACCTGTAATTGAAATGCAATCAAGATACTTGCCTTGAATTTGGTTGCCTATTGTCTTCTTACAGGTATATAGGTGATAATGCAGAGGTGGTTGTACTGAAGCATGCAGGCCATGCACCTCAACTTGAAAAAGCCAAAGAGTATAACAGGGTTCTCATGACTTTTTTGAGGCAAGTATCACTCTCACCAAAATTGTCTTTGTAGTGACCAACATGTGGTTGATTGATTTACTGGATCAAGTATTACAAACTCAGTGTTATTTTCTTCAATCTGCAATGTTGCAGACACAAAGAGCCTTATGGTGGGTGGTAATCTTTAAAATTCTACTTGTGCCAATTAGCTTAGTAACCATATTATTCAGGATTTGACACATTGTTATGACGAAAGTAGGACATTCTCTTGCATAGCTGTTTTATGTTTCAGATACTGAATGGGTGCAGCAATTGCTAGTAATTGAACTAGTAAGGCTGGCTCATCTTGCAAAACATGCACTTCACCATAAAGATCTGGAATTGCTTAACATTTGGTGTAGGCTACATGTGGACCTGCCAAGAGCAACCATCATTGATGAATTGTTTTCTTTTAGTGATACAAGTGAGGAATCCTGAGCTTGGAAGCTTTCTGATTACTCCATATTTGCAACTTAAATGCCACCAATTCAGCCAATCTTTATGGCAACCAATCAGAAGCAGTTTTGTCCTTTTTTGATGGCCCTTTTACAATCATTGTATCTGGTGCAAATTTAGATGGCCAAACTTAGTTTTAATCAATATGGAGGTGGGTACTTCAATCCAGTTCTCCACTATTTGAAGCCCTGTTTTCTACACTAATTGAGGTACTATACCTCATCCAAGGTTTACATTGTAGAGGCCATTTTATTGTTGTGGATGGAGTTGCTCTAATCACTTGTGGCAAAGGTTGTTATTCTTTTATTACAGCTTTGAATTCAATATAAGAATATTAAGTAGAATGTTGTACTTAATGCCAAGATAAATTATGAAGGCATTTTTCAAGTGATGTTCCTGTTTCCAGCAGAAAATGATCCCTAGGTTTTAATTAGAACTTTTGTAGCCTGTGTTGTTGGCCCAAGTGTGAACAAATTTAAATTTTTTTTCACATTTTCAGAATTGAATATTTCTAAATTTGGCAATGTGAACTCAATGAGGGCTCAACTGATTTTTCCTTCCAAACCCAATTTTTGCAATTTGTTTGAATTTCCAGCAACAAAATCCACTCAAAAATCAATATCTTCCACACCTTAGCTCTGAAAATTGTGAAAAAAACTCTATTAAATCTACCTCACCAAGTGCTTTCCAACAACACCAAGAATGCCCTCAAATTCCAATACAGTTTTCAGTCCTGATTTTATATAGTTTTCATTGAGAAAATGGTTCAACAATCAATAGCTTCCACACCATAGCTCCCAAATAGTCTCAAACCAAGTTAGTGCACCCCTTCTCATCAAGAGATTTCCAAAAATATCAAGAGTGTGACATGAAGTGCCATGGTTTGGGAGATTTCAGCATGACAAAAAAAAAACAAAACAAACTACTTTCCTTCAATGAAAGATGTTGTGCTTAATGGCAAGTTAAACTATGAAAGCACTTTTCAACTAATATGTTCATTTCCAGCATAAAATGATAGCTCGGTTCTAATTAGAATTTTGTACTTAATGCCAAGTTAAACTATGAAAACACTTTTCAACTATTGTTTATTTCTAGCATAAAATGGTTGTTAGGATTTGATTAGAATGTTGTATTTAATGCCAAGTTAAATGATGAAACCATTTTTCAACTAGTTTCATTTCTAACATAAAAGATCACTAGGTATTGATGGTAAGTGCTTGTCAAGTACTTATATTTGTACTTTTTGGAAATCAGTGGACATCTTGCCCCAATTCAAAAGTATGTACATGCGAGTAAAATAAGTGAAATTTTTAATAAAATATTTTTCATGTAGTAATAAATATTGTAAGCAACAATGATAATTTTTGTTTTATTTTGTAATGTATTAAAATTATAATGTATTGATGCATCATGTTATGTGATCATTGTAAAAATCTCTCTTTGTATTTTGAGGGATTTCCCCCCAGCAGAAGATCCATAGGGAGTTATGTAGTGGGGGAGATCCCCTTATATTTTTATGTTCCCATGTTCCCATGAAAAGATTTTCTGATGGGGCGGATTAAGGAAATTCAAAAACACAAGGAGAAAAGGGACAAATTAGGAAAATTCAAGAAAACAAGAAGGAAAGAATGGAGGGAAAAAAAAAAGATTTTTATATACATGAAGGTTCCCATACTCGTGTGTTCTCCATTCGTTGAGAATGCCCTTGGGATAACGCCCTTATGCAACCCTCCCTCAAGAAAATGCATTCATATGGGAACCTCTTCTACAACATAATTTTCATGATACATATGTATTTTGTAGGCAAGGGTGGAAAAATTTTCAAAATTATATGGACATAAAGTTGTCACAAATTTTCAAGTTTATGGTTATTGTAGGGTAGTTGTTAATGTATTAAAAAATACACAATTCACTATAGTCAAATCGGGCACAAGATTATAAACTTACTGATTTCTTCATGACAGGTTCATTGGATCCTTCTTAATTTTGTGTCAGCTTTTGCATTTGTCACCCCTAGCTTGGGAAGATTTGCACCTCCAAAGAGAGAGGTACTTCTTCTTGATGTCTATCAAAAGATATACTTGTGTGATGTATTATCAATACATTATAATTCATGTAGGGTGGCCATTCAGTAGACACCTAAAGTTCTTCCTTTTCCCCTCTATGTTCTATTGGCAGATTGTAGCCATTGCAAATGTTGTGCATTGGATGAGTGTTGTGCATAATCAAAAAAGATGGTTGTTGCCCTTAAATTGATATAGAATGGTCATTCATTCCACCTCAACACTTCATAAAGCAGGTATGACCATCCTTTGCTTGTTTGCAAAGCCAAATCATCACAGAATTTGGCACTACATTTTGGGTATCTTTCTAGTTGTTGTTAGAAGTTTTGTTCCAATTGATAGTTATGGTTTGTTAGACTTTTGAGTTTGGAATGTTTGCCTCTTTTTCATTGATCAAGGTTCGAGTTACTCATGCATGCAGTAGAAATAGTTTTAGTGCAGTTGTATCCTACCCATGAATTCCATTCATTACTTCAAAAAATGGAAAATGAACAATGTTTTATATTTGATGATGTGATGTATAGAAAAAAACAAAATCGAAACGAACCAATTCATTTATCCATTACTAGAGGTGTTGGTATAAGTAAAAAATTCACATTAAAGTTTTAAATTCAAGCTTTGAGACGTTTTTATAATAGACATCTTCAATCGGACCCTTTAAAAAAGAAAGTTTTATTCATGGCATATATTGGAAAAACAACATTTAACATTGATGGAATTACAATTCATTCAAGTCTTTTTATACCACTTAATTGTAAAGATTTATCATCATTAAGTTCAAAATGATCAGATAATTTAGTTAGGAAATATGACCAATTTACAATTAATAATATTAGATGAAATTTCATTAATAGGGAAAAGAATATTGAAATTTATTGATCTTTGATTAAGATCAATCAAACATATTCACACCAATTTTTTTGGAAATTTTGATGTAATTATCATTGGGGATTTTTACTAAGAACTTTCAACTAGTTTGTGATGTAGGAGTTTTCAAAACTAATGCAAACAACATTGATAGTTTAGCTCCAAATTTTTGGATGGAAAAGATTAAATGTTATGAATTGAAGCAAGTCATGTGTTAAAGTGATGAACAATCCATTAAGATTTTAAATCAATTTGAAACTGCTACACAATTGTAATAAGATGTGGATACCATAAATAATCAATGTTTTCGTACATTGCCAAATGATCCAAAATTTCCATATTTATTTTACACAAATGAAGTAAAGCAAAAACATAATGCATTGGCTTTCCTTCAAAGTGAAGGGGATGTATTCATATTGCAAGCACAAGATAGACATCATGATACATGTCCTCAATCATTTCAATTACAAAATGATGCAAACTTCACAATAGGACTGCATTTAAAGGTTCAAGTAATGAGAAATATGTTGGTTGAAATTTGTGTTGGAAATTATGTAACACACGATGATCTTGTAAATGGTGCAAATGGAATATTTCAAGGATCAACTAAAGTATTCAATTCACAAGAAGTCATATGGATATTGTTTAATAATCCCAAATGTGGTCAACTCACAAGAATAAAGAATGCACATTTGTATGAACATGAAATATATCCTATGTGAACACCAATAGAACCCATATCCAAAGATATTCAAATTGGTTCAAGTTCTTCTCACATTATAACAAGAACATAATTTTGGATTCAATTGGTTGCATCATGTACTCTAGATTGAACACAAGGATTAACACTTGACTATTTAGCATTTGATCCTACTAATGTTTATAAACATGGTTTGACATATACAAAATTTTTTCATGTTAAGAAAAAATAATTTTTTTCCCTTTTACAACCTTTGTAGATGAAAATTTTCAAATTGATCCAAGTATTGCCATGGAGATGTGCTAATTACAAACCACTGCATGATGGGATGTACTTGTCCCCAAACCACATATATTTCATGATTCACATGTACTAATTTATTCTCTCAATACTAGATCATTGCCTTTACATAAAAATGATGTTTTTTTGGATTACAATTTCAAAACAACTCACATATTGTGCCTCAATGAAACACATTAACGTTTAATAATACATTTTGAACATTGATACAAGAACACATTTGATGATTGTAAATGGTCAAAATGGTACAATGATTATATATGACAATTTCACAACCTTATCATCACACGAAACTTTTACATCTTTAAGAGCTGAGTATATTGCAACAACATTCAATGCAAATACAAAAAAGACTATTCATATAATAGCAATATACAGACCTTCAACATCATCCTTGTCAATGTTTATAATTCACCTTCAAATGTTTTTAGATCTAATGCCAATTTCTTGTCTCATGATAATAATTGGCGATTTCAATGTTGACATGCTTAATCAAAACTCAACACAACCAAATGAACTCTAAAATTTTATGGACCAATATTCAATGGAACTTCAATTTAAAAAATTACAACAATTTATGGATCCCATATTGATCACATATGGACAAATGCACCGACTCAACAATGCATGTTTGGAGTTGTTGAAGCTTATTGGATTGACCATAAACCAATATATTTTGCATTCAAATTTCTAGACTATGTCCTACAATACCATCACATAGGTAGAAAATAATTTTTCTCTAAAAGATATTGACAATAATAATAAGGCAAAAATAATGATGGCATGATAATGACCAACATATCTCACTTAATATAACGCTTGCAATAATATTCTTCAATTTTAGGGCAGAGACATTACACGGTTAGCAACTTGTTTCCTTATGAAATTGCCATATTTAAATTATAGGTTCTAGAATGTTGCCAAAATATAGTAGGGTTTGTGAATTTTCTACTTTCCTCTCCAACTTGTAGCCAAATTTTGCTAATTCCTTGTGGGTTGTCTTGTGGCTACATCACAATTGTGGCTACATCACAAAATTTGAAAAATAAAATAAATCCTCAATATCTTTGGTATTAGGTGAATGAGTACAACTATTGTTCAGATATTGGTATTCTAGACTTCACCCCCTGATGTCAACATTTTATTTGGCTGAACCCTAAACCCTAAACTCTATTGCACAAGACCTGCCAGATGTGGTTCACAAAATGCAGAGGATAGATGGAGATCATCTCTGCTTTCAACTCGTTATAATATTCATGCAACAACTGATCCAAACAAACTTCAGCATGCTGATCACTAGCCAATGCAATCTTGTTGCATTTAGATAGATATCTAAAATATATCGTACAACATTCCTCAGCACATAAATCACCATTCTATTAAATATACAACTTTCATTTCTCAAATGAGCTGCATAGCTTGTACAGTAATTGATGCAAAGAGATATCAGATTTGGAAGAAGCTGGAGGAGGCTCTAAGATTGATGAGGCTTTCAAGCTTGCGGGATGATGTTTCAGATACATATTGACATATGGAAATATAGGAAGTTATTTAGTTCGATTTTGGTCTAATCTATGTATCTATATTGGTAACCATTGAATAGAAGTATTGTACCAAATCCAATTGTTAGAACAAAGTAAGGCTCTTCCAGGCCTCAGAACCTATGGGAGAGGAGAAAAGCAAATGCAGCTAGTCCAGAAGCTGGATCTATGCGATCTGCTGTGTTGATTCTTTGGACTAGAGGATTTTGGTGCCACATTTCCCCTAATTCTCAACATCAATTGCTTCATGCAAGGATTAGTGCCTGATGATGTCGACCAGTTGACTGAGTTTGTGTCAGAATCCTTGCCTTTTATTTCTTCAGCAAGTAGGCTCTGCAATGGGGTACGAGGTTTGCTTGCCTTTTTTGCCTTCCGCTTCCTCCCACTCTGGCTTTTGCCTTTCTCAATCCATGTATCGGCAGAGGTGGGGACTACAGTTGCATCTGATGCTCCTTTTCTTACTGACAAAGAGGCTGATGATGGAAGCAGAACATCACCCGAGCCTGCGGAAGCAGGTCTGGGGGCAAGGAAGGCAGCTGCTGTTGAATTCTCTTGATCATGACCAGGAGTTCCTCTTCCTCCACTGGAATATGCTTCTGCTTGCTCCTCCCACAATCTATCCTGATGGGAGCTCGAAAATGAAGGGTTGCCAAGGATGTAGATTGATGGACCCAGACGATACTCCTCAATACTCTGTTGTGGAGACACTAGAAGCATCTCTCTCATACTTTGTGGCTTATCATTGGTATTAAGCATCACCTTTCCTTCATGTGTTGGTTTTGCCATCAAGGGAGCTAGTTTGCTCACAGGATTGCTGCTCATTGCTTGCACTATTCCAAACCTTGGGTTCATGAAGTCAGTTTTATTTTGCTGCTGGCATTCTGCACATGAATCCATGCAGGAAGGCTTAATACATTGCAAACACAGCAAGATAACATACCATTCACAAACCTGCCTTCTGGAAACGCTCACAGATCACATTGCACCTAGACTGTTTTGCTACTGTTGTGCAGATCAGACTGTGAGCATTGTGTCAGCTTGCAGATATCTGATCTCTACCAAGTGTGGGTCCCAATATACCTGTGTTCATCAGCTTGGTCCCCTTTTGCAGTTGTACCCCACTGGCTGTGGAAATTGTGGGACCAAAACAACCTGTCACATGATCTGCATTCATCTTGTGACACCCAGATTCTGCTTCTGGTCTCTCACTGGCCAAGCCAGACTCTGCTGCAACAGCAGCTCTTGGAAAAGCAGAGCTCTCCACCAATGCTGTGATTTGGTTTGTCTCGACCTTTTCAGATTTCAGTGCCGTTACAATAGTACCTGCATCTTGCAAATACCCAATGCTGGCCACTGTCAGTTTCCCCAGTCTACAAAATCAATCCCTCAAAACTAGCAAGACTTCAAGTACCCACCTGCAGAAATCTTGGCATGTCAAGCCTATGTGTAAGTGTAGGAATCTCAAGTCCTCATTGATAGATACTATTGAATGCTAAACTGAATTATGGAATTGATTTCTGCAACCTGCTCTTGAAGGAATAGGAGGAGGAGAAATTGTAAATTATTAACTGGCATCTTTGCTGTTCACTTCTTGCATAAACACATCTTGTACAATATACTTCATGAATTGCTCTTCTGGTCCAGAAGTTGATGTTCTCTCACAATTCCCCTTGCTACTCAGGTGAGGTTCAAGATAGGGGTGGTGACCTGCTGCTGCTGCATTCTCTGTTGGAGAGCTGAATGGATTATAGTTGATAACAGGGATGTTGTTGTTATGGTTGTCATCTATCAACTTTTTCTTTGGAAGGCCATGGCGTCTCACACTTCCTGTTAAAATCACATCGAGAAATTGCTTGGGTAGTATCCTGTCATGATGGACATTGTGACATGCATTCAAATCAACCTTGCTGAACCTTGAACTACAGACTTGAGGGTGCTCCAATGGTAAATGATTTTCAGCAGCACTCACTGTTGCCAAGTTTGCCTGTACAAGCAAAACAAAGAAGCTGGTGTCAACTTGGGAGCAAAACACAGAGAAGGTGTCAAGGGATCAAAATAAAGAAGGCGCACATATTTGCATCCTTGCAAACTAGAACTGATTTGAATGGGCAAGAATTGATGGTGTTTTGATGCTCCAGCTCTAGACAACATGAAGTACTTACATCTTGCTCAGAATCACTGTAAGCACTGGCCAACCCCACACCTGGCTCTCGAATAGCAAGTCTGGCAGTGTGTCTTCCTGTTGATTTGGAACGAAATACATTCATCCTGCCATTAGTGGAAGCAGCAGCAGCAGAACCGCCACGAGGTTGCTGAAGAAGCTCCTGTGAGCTTGCACACCTCAATGCTGTTTCTTTGTCTGCATGATGATAACCAAGGTTTGATAGAAATGCAGCTTCGGTGAGTTGTTCCTCAGTGACTTTCCCAGCTGCAGCAGCAGTGACCAACCCCACTGGAACAACGAGTTCAACATGCTGAGAAGTGCTGAAGCTTTTCTCATCTTTTGCAGCTGCAGGTTCACTACTCAAACCCAGCTCCTGATGATCATCAGCAGCATCTGGCAGCTTTGAAGAGACTGCAGAAGCTGAAGTCCACCCACAAGAAGAAGAACAAGAGGAAGAAGAACAAGAGCTCTCGTCTGTGCTCATCATGCTGATCTTAGACATACCCATTACAGACTTTCTGCCAGACTCAGACCCCAGATTTGGTAGCCCTGACTGTGACAAGTCCAGCAAATCTTGAGCAGTAGCTGCTGCTGCTGAGGGTAGAAGAAGAACCTTGCCAGCATCTTTATTTTCTTGTCGCTCGATACAACAACTTTCTGGACAGTGCTCCTGTTGTAACTTGAATGAAGCTGCTATACAATCGTGAAGAATGTTCTGGCTTCCATTTGCTTGTGATCCATCTTCTTCCAGATACAGATCTTCCGAAACTCTTGATGTCTCAGAGGTTCGTAGTGATGGGCTCGTAGGATGAAAGCACACACGAGAGCCTCCAGGAGTGCCCCTGCAGCTCTCATTCACTACCTGATTTGCGGCACCAAGTTCATTTGCTGCAGCTCCAGACTGTAGATCTGGAGTGCCCAATGCTTCCAAAGCAAAGGTCACGTCGTGTTCGAACTTCTCAAGAGCGTTGCTTGACTCTTGGTGCTCAGCAAGAGACTCACCGCTTGGTGACTGCTCCGGCGATTTGTGCAGCTCTACGGAAGCAGCAATTTCGTTTGCATTTGATTCCTGGTCTGCAACAAGAATACGAGGACTCAGTTCCGACTCCATCTTCGCCATCTCAGATGCTTCTTCAACATGGCTCACATTTGAAGAAGGATCTTCTTCCAATGTCGCTTTAAATGGCTCCTTGTTAGGCTTCTCCACATCGTCTTGTCCAAAGAGAGTTTGTGCCTGCTGCATGATTCCTTGCTGCCCAACAATTGAATCGGGCCAGTCATCATCACGTTCCGGCTTCAAGGAGGAGGTGAAGCTCGGAGGATCCATCACCTGAGAAGCAAATCTTCGGTGGAGCATAGCAGCAGCCCGACGTCGCTCATTAACGAGGCGGTCATCGTCACGTTCAGGCTGCAAGGAGGAGGTGAAGCTTGGATGCTCCATCGCTTGAGAAGCACATCTTCGGTGAAGCATTGCAGCAGCCCCTCGTCGCTCTTTGACGAGGCGGTGGTCATCATCACGTTCCGCCTTCAAGGAGGAGGTGGAGCTCGGATCCTCCATCGCCTGAGAAGCACACCTCCGGTGGAAGATAGGAGCAGCCCGAGTCCGTTGCTCCTCGACGTTGCACTCATCATCATGTTCCTGCAAGGCGGAGGTCCTTGGGTCCACCTCCAGCTGCGAAGAAGAAGCACATCTTTCGTCTACACTCGCAGCAGCAGCAGCAGCATTCGGGTTTTCACTTGCACATCGCTTTTCCAAAACTGTATAACTCTCCTCGATGATCTCCTCCTCTTCCTGTTTCTTCACTTGTTGCTGCGGCGGCTCCTCACAAACAACAACCTCTTCTTCTGTGTCATCCTCACTCTCGCGGCCGCTGGGGAGATTGTATCGAGGGCTTCTTCCATGTGTGACGAGCTCTAGAGGAGGACAATCCAGGGGCAAGTAGATATCTGGTAACGGAATCGTCCTGTTCTCAATTCTGGTTGTTGCTCGTTCAGACAAGCAGCGCTCCAGTTTCGCGGACTGATGATAGACTGAACCTGCAGCTGATCCCGATTTCCCCATTCCGGAGGTCTGCTTCTCTTTCGCTGCTGCTGGTGGCACTGCTGCTGATGCCTTTGGACATACTCTTGTAGATTGCACACTACTGACGCATCCGTTCTCATGGAGACCTGGAGCTGCGACAATAAACGAGATAAGACTTCAGCGTGTAAGGACTCGCAGGGTAAGTGCTACGTCGGGAAGGAAGAAGATATGAAGAAAAGCTTGCAGCGCATACAGACTATGACTCTCTGGACAGTATTTCTTGATCAGAAGAAGCAGGAGTGACAATTTGAAGAACGCTGCAGAAAAGGACAATAACGAGCACAACACACCTTTGGACGTGAAGAAAAGGACTGGTTTATTTTCTTCAGAGCCCTGTGAAGAAGCTCCTGCTGCGAAGTCAAGGCCGTTCACAAAATCTTCTCCACCGCCTAACGTCGATCTTGCTCTCCTCCTGGCTGTCTTCTTGACATTGCAGGAGGAGGAGGAGGAGGTCGTCATAGGTAGCTCACCAGAATGCCGTTTTCGTTGTACAAGGGGACTGACAGAAGCGATTCCTGAAGCATTAGTGCTTTCATTAGAGGATGGGAGGGGACTTCTCTGCTGCTGAGAAAAATTCTCCAGGGAGAGTGTCGCCAAAGACGGGGACAATCGATGCTTGGACTTGGAGATCGAGATGGTCGTCATTGTGAGCAGAGATCGTTATCGAATTTGAAGCGCTCTCCCCGTTCAATCGATCGAGAGGCTTGAAGGTATTCTTTGCTCAACCGAGAACCGCGCGAGCGAGAGCTGCAGGCTCCAAGGATTCCCATGCATGTATCAGCATTTCTGGTCCACCGCTAGAAGGGTGATACATATGTATAATATTGACGAATGTTTGCTACAAAGAAAGACATGCAGGCAGGCAGATCTCGTTAGAAAGCTTCACAGGTAGACGAGCAAAAGGTTGCAGATAACGTACTGGCGAGCGCTGATGAGAGGAAAACTAGCAGGAGCCTCTCAGGGAAGAAGTGTGCGCTTCTTCACGACGATCATGCAGATCATGTTCATTCTCCTTTTGAGCCCAAAAACAAAACGGAATGGCAGACGTTCAGATCAATCTCCAAGCAAGTATTCTTCAGTCTATCGAGAAGCAAAGTAGTTTCGATGCAGAACCTTGGGCAGTACTCCTTGTGCAGAACTTCCGAAAACAACATGCAAGCATGCATGCAAGCAAGCAAGCAAGCAAAAAAGAAAGAAAGAAAGCAGCGAAGTGAGTCCAGGGGGGTGCTCTTGAGGAACTTACAAAAGCAAATGAGGCTGCTGAAGTAGTTTGAAATGCGCGCGCTACAACAATTGAGGGAGCTTTCTGCCCTTCAGGCACGCACACAAGCAAGGAGGGCCCAGGGTCACTGTAGTTTGCAGCAGGGACTAGGATTTGAAAAAGCTCTTGAATGTCTGTCTGAGTGAGTGAGACAAAAGCAACTGGAGCTGCTGCTGCTGCGGCTGATGATCGGGATCCTTGTTTGAAAGTTGTAACAGAATCTGAAAGTGAACAAGAAGAAGAAGAACAGGAAGAAGAAGACGGAGATGATGTCCAGTGTTTTTTTTTTTGGGGGGGCAATTTTGTGGAATAGCCAAAATGGCAATGATCCACTGGAAGATTTATTCAAATTTGACTACAAGCTAAATATGAAAGTGTAAATTTGAAAACACCCTTTTATATTTTTGGCTACCTACTTGAACCATATATATAAATAAATCTGTCGGTTTTTCTTAAATTTTGATCGAAATATGGCTATTGAAAATCTCAAAAAGCACATGATTTTAGCAAACTTCTAGTTTTTTTTAAATATAGCATTTTGGCTTTTATATACAGCCAACCCAAAAAGCTATAATAAAAAATTGAAAGGCTAAAAACAAGTGCATTTGGAGATTTTCAATAGCCAAAATTCGACCCAAATTTTTTAAAAAACAGCTTGATTTTATTTAGATATATAGCTCAAAGTAGGTAGCCAAAAATATAGAAGGATGTTTTCAAAATTATACTTTCATATTTAGCTAAATCTTGACACTTTGGCTCCATCACAAAATTGACCCAATATACATAAATAAATAATAAAATTACTTCTATAAAATAATAAAATAATAAAAATTACATATTATATATATATATATAAATAATGAAATAATTAATTTATATAAATAAAAAAAAACCCCACTGCGAGTTGTAACTTGTCACTAATGCACTGACAGACACTAAGTAATAGCAAAAGACAAGCAACAAAACACAAGGCCATCATCATCATCATCACATAGCAATAGCCAACTTGCAAAACGCAACAGCTCGGACTGACTAGCAGTGAGTTCTTTTACTGGTGAAGTTTCGCCAAAAAGCACTCATATTTATTTTAGCTCCTTCTCTTTTTTGTTAAAGGAAATCCTAAGAAAAAAAAAAAAAAAACTAAATTTAAATTTGCCTAAATTTCGAAACCCTGGGATTTTATGGAGGGGCCAGAAAGCTGCTGAAAGTTCCAGGAAGGTAACCAGAAATATATTTAAAGGATTCATTAAAAGATTTTGTACTCTTTACTGGTTTGTAGCCAGATATGGCTAAATGTTTTTTTCCTCTGGATGATCGCCATGTTTTTTGCTGCATCTTTTTATGGATGACAACTAACCAGGTTGGGTTCCTCACAAACCCCCCCCCCCCCCCCCCCCCCCCCACCCACAACAACACAAAACCACACTTTCCCCACACTCCAATCACT
>Ga0116227_10002451_pt1 | contig 42217 bp, 33 predicted proteins | sample S1TSphgellanicum_FD_89693 | JGI IMG/M metagenome (GOLD analysis project Ga0116227, IMG submission 89693) | Host-associated microbial communities from peat moss isolated from Minnesota, USA - S1T2_Fb - Sphagnum magellanicum MG | ecosystem: Host-associated > Plants > Peat moss > Unclassified... | reverse complement strand
TTAAAAAATTTTTGAAAAGTTTGAATTTAATGAAAAATTAAAAAATTAAAAAAAAAAAAAAAAAACACCATTAATTAAAAAAAACAAAATTAAAAAAAAAAATTTAAAAAAAAAAAAAAACGGTTAAAAATCACCCAATGTAAAATTTAGAATATCGTATTCATTAATTGGATTCAATAACAAACTAACGTATAATTAATTAAATTTTAATTCCTAACTTCAACACTTGGTTTTTAAATTTTGAAAATTTTGACAAGCAATGGTTATAAAAAAATAATAAACACATTCTTGTTACGTTTATGGGATAGTTGATGAGCATGAAACTTGAGAAACTTTATAAAACAAAGCATGTAACAAAAGAGAGAAAGGAAGAACAAAAAGAAAGGACCCAAGTTCGAGCCAAAAGCACACAAACTCAAAGAGGGTCACAAGGAGGCAAAGGAACAAATTGTGCATAGAAGAATCCTTACCTACAATGACGATGTGCTTCAAAATAGAGACGATTTGTGCTATCTACAAAGCTATCAAATTTTTGTGCCTATAAAAAATATGTAAAATTATGAAAGGAGGGCCATTGGTGTTGAATTTTGTTCCTGTCTTTGGTTTTGGCTACAAAGAAAGTCATTGAGAAAAAAAATCAGCTTTGGAGGGTTGAGAGAGAGAGAGAGAGAGAGAGAGAGAGAGAAGTTCCATTTGATGTTTGGGGGTTTGCAGAAGAATTCCAATCTCCTCTTTGGATTGCACCTCCAAGAAGATGATGATGATGATATTCAAATCCAGATCAGAGCTTGCTTTGTTGGCTCTGTCCTTCAGGGTAGAGAGATATCATGATGCACCCAGAAGCTGAGAGTTTGGTTTAGGAGATGAAAGAGATGGCAAGGTCCTCAAGAGCATCATCAAGACTTTCTTGGCCGCGGGTATTGCATCCATTGTACTATTTGCGTAGACCACGGCGTCTCTTCATCTTGCTTGGTTTCTTTCTCGCTACTACATTTTTGCTATGGAATCAACATAAGCTTCCAGTTCTGCAACAACAGCAGCAGCAGGTTATCTATCTCTGTAAATGAGAGAGTCTTTCAGCTTTTGCTTTTTTTTTTTCCTGTTTTTTTCCCTTCAAAATTTTGTTTTTAGGGTTTTGGAAGTAACAATGAATCTTCAAATAGCTTCTTTCTTTGTGCCAATCTAGTCATTATTATCTCACTCTTTTTTCTTTTCTCCAATTTTGCAGAAGTTGACATCAGAGCTAATTGAGCAAGATCTCCAACAACTCTCAAAGGAGGCAAGTGTGAAACTTACATATATCCTGTATTCCTTCACAATAATGACCGAGAACTTTGGAGATATCAAATCTATCAAAACACTCACTGATCATGTTATGATGATGATGACTTAAGCACACATTCTCAACTGCATTCCAATTGCAGACATACCCCTTTTTTTTCAAATATTTGGAATCAGCCACAAGCTGTTGTGATCTTTATCTCTTTGGTTTGCCAGGATGATAAACACAAATGGGTTGGAATTCTCCCATGAATTTTTTCTGTTCTGAAACAACAAAAAGCAATAAGCAGATAAAGAAACAAGAATGGAATAAGACAAGCATATTATTTGCCCAGAAACTTTCTCAGAAGCCTCAGGGTAGGGTTTTGGGTATAGGGTTTATTGGTTTATAAATGCTTTTATCTGGGAAGCTTAGAAACTCAATCTTCAAAAGTGACAGGAAGCTTAAAGAGTCTGTTTTTATTATCAGGTGGATGAGCTATCAAGTATACTGATATACAAGGCGACCAAAGACATGGAATTTGCTGGAGATGCAAAAAACTTGGGCAATGAATCAGATTCAGAACATGACCCGGTTACTGTATGGAGGAGACAGCAAGTAAAAGCAGCAATGTTGCATGCTTGGAGCTTATATGAAAAGTATGCTTGGGGTTTCGATGAACTTCAGGTATCTATCATCCTTTCCCCAATAATATGTCTCCAATGTGAACAATCTTCTTGAATCAGTTACAGCAATCACAACAAATGGTTAAATAAATGAATGCGAAAACTCAGTGATGAAGAGGAGGTGCTAAACCCTAAACTGCAAAACTCAATTCTGCAGCCACAATCAAAGCAAGGGATCAATGGGTTTGGAGGCCTTGGAGCAACAATTGTAGATTCCTTGGACACATTGTACATTATGGGATTGCAGAAGCAATTTCAACAAGCTAGAGAGTATGTAATGTTCCTTTTGCTGTTGAGGCTTCAATTGCACTACAGAGTTTAATCAAATTCCAGATTTCTAGTTCAAAACTATGACAGCTGATATGCAAGCTTTCTCCACCAGCAAGTTTCTTTTTTGGAAAAATACACTCTTGAGCATCTTGAGGACCAAATACATATGTTCATCTGCATTTCCTGTGAGCTGCAGCTGGGTTGCGGAACATTTGGTATTCAACAAGAATTATGAAGCAAGTGTCTTTGAGACAACCATCAGGTACTCTTCAGATGAGCTCCAATTTGTGTGCTTGATGTTGCAGTTGCATATAATCTCAATGTTGCTTTTCAAGGAGAATAAATTTGTAAGTACTGGGTTTTGTCAAGACTTAATTATCTGAGTACCTATCAAAGGGGATTTGCTGCTCCTAGGTTTCAAGTTCTTATATGATTTAAGAATTGCATGTACAACAAGTGCTTGCCCTTCTTCCTCAAATCTACTTTGTTCCAAGGGCAAAAATAAACTTTTACAAAAATTGAGCTGGAAAGCTGCTCCAAATTATTCAGTGCTAGAAATTAAGCCCAGCACTTCTCCTTCTGTTCCCTGTGCCAACAAAAACATCCATATTGTTACAATCATGGACCCAGCAATAAGAAAATAAAATTGCTTTTCTTGGTGGGTTTTGGCAATTGTTTCACAGATTGTTGGGAGGGCTGCTAAGCTCGTATGATCTAACAGGTGACATGATGTTTCTGCATAAGGCAGAGCAATTAGCAGAGCAACTGATGCCTGCTTGGGATAGCCCTTCTGGTATACCGTACAATAAAATCAACATGCAATCAGGGCACACCGGCAACTCTGACTGGGCTGGGGTACTACTGGACTCAAGGCCATATGTATGTATGTGATCCCTCTTGTCAAATGCTGTGATCTTCTTCATTACATTTCCTTCCATCAATTGTTACTTGCTTCTTTTCAAGTACTAATTCTTTTGCTGGTTTTCTTGTATCCTCAAGCAATCTAGAAGAGAGCCAATTCTGGTCAGACAACAATACACTCTTGAATAGACATTGCTCGTTTGCTTTGAAACATAAACTGCTTAGTTAGAGGTTTCCAGTTGGGAAAGTGAATGCTTGTTTCTTCCATATTTATGCAGGCCTCAAGCACATTGGCGGATTTAGGAACCGAACAACTTGAATTCATTGGTTTATCCCAGAGAACAGGGAACCCGAAGTACAAACAAAGGGTAGGTATTAAAGGATCATCACATTCCTTCAACTATGGCTTCATCTTACACCTATGTTCAAACACTTTGGATACTATTGTATTCAGAGTTATCATGGAATGTATATAAAAAATGGTTCCATACTACTTGGATAATCTAACTATCCACTAGCTGGGCCTGCCTGCAGGTAGAGAAAGTTATAATGCAACTGAGAAAAGTGTTTCCAAGTGATGGGCTTCTACCTATATACATAAACCCTAATTCAGGAAAGCCCACAGTAGGCAAAATTACATTTGGTGCAATGGGTGACAGGTATAGAATTCAACACTATGATCCTGACACAATTTTGCAAATCAATTTCATCATTATCAACCTGCAGGTTTGTATCTGCCCATCTTTGATTTTCATGACTTGACAGCCCTGATTAAAACCGTATGTCTGTACCATTGTCTGTTTACCTGCACACTCTTGAGGATGCAGGCATCTTCTCTGTGGAAGCCACACTGCAATGTTACAGTGTTACAGTACAAAGAGATTTTGAGTTATATTGGTAGAAATTTCCCTTCTTTCTGGACCCCTCACAAGTGTGTAATGTGTTCTTGGCACCAGTTTTTATGAGTATCTTTTGAAGGTCTGGATCCAAGGGAACAAAACAGAGGTTGTGAAGCATTACAGGTATGGATTGTTGTGAAGGCTAGCTAATTCCTGTGTTTGTTTTGCACCTCGCAATGTGATGGCAATTCTTAGTAGCTTCTTCTTTCTTGCTGTCATTATCACAAGTACTGGACTAGGCAATTCTCTCGTGTGTACTTCGCTCTGAATCAATCTTCTTGTTGTGACCAAGAACCTTAACAATTACTACACCTATACAGCAATTGCTATCATTCACATCCTTTGCTGTCTAGCATTACTTGATCTGTGCCATGTATCTGTTATGTACAATAATGGCCTTCTCTAGGGCATAATATCATGGGGGATATGGTTTCTCAAAAGGCAATTACCTTGTTCTCACCAGTTGTGCGGATGTTCAGAGAGATGTGGGAGCAATCAATGGAGGGCATGATGGGATTGATAATGAAATCAAGTCCTTCTGGTTACACTTACATTGCAGAGCGCACAAATCATGATGCCATCAGGAAAAAGGTATATACAAAACAGCACTGATTGGTTGGTTTTTATATCATCCAGGGAAAGGGAGGTTACTATGCTTGGCTTACTGAAGTTGTTTTGAGATAGATTTAGAAGCTGCATGTATAAAGTGTCCTCCTAGTTATTTTTGCCACCTGTTTTCATTTCTACAATGACACTCACAGCTTGGGCCTGTGGTCATTGGAAGAACATATTTGGATTTGATGATCAGGCTAAGCTTTGTCAGGTGATCTTCGGTCCTTCCCATGGATTCATGTTGCTATTGATATACAGCAAGGGGAAAAATAATCTGACCTGATAAATTTTTTGAATGATAATGCAGATGGATGAGCTTGCGTGCTTTGCCCCTGGCATGCTGACACTTGGCACAGAAGGTGCATCACCTGAAAAAGCCAGCAAGTACTTGGAACTTGCAAAAGAGGTAACACTCACTGTAATACCCATACGCTGCACTTTTGGGTCCCAGAACGTTTTTCACTTACATTTTGGGAAATGTCATTGCTTGGGTTCAAAAGTACAAATAGCAACTTCACCTTCACACAAAGACAACAGAAGTAAGATTCTGAACTGTGATCTCTGTTTTTAATTGCATTGCTTCCTGAAATTTGGTGCAGCTAGCTTGGACGTGTTATAATTTCTACATTTCCACACCAACAAAGCTCGCAGGAGAAGAGTACTATTTTACTGATGGAAATGTAAGAAAGACTATATCCTCTTGTACATGTCCACAGTCCAATTTTAATCGGAGATGGTGTTATCTCTTCCACTCAGTTTTCTCTTCCTGATTCTACAAGTTCATATCTGGAAGTCTTTCTTTGACTTCAAGGAAAAGTTATGAAGCATGTTCTGGCTTTCTTAATTGTGGAGTATGGAGATTTCTTGATTCTCATGAGAGTTACATGTTATCATTTAGTGGAGTTACCATCCTTTGGATCCTGCATAAGGATGGAGAGCTGGGAGATAATGAACTGCCATCTAAGTTTGACATGATCTGTGGTTCTTTTTGCTTCATAGGACATGTCACTACGTACAAAGTATAACTTGCTGAGGCCAGAGACAGTAGAGTCTCTGATGTACCTGTGGCGGAAAACTGGAGACCCCAAATACAGGGACTGGGGATGGAATATCTTCCAAGCTTTTGAATTGCAATCACGCACTCCGTTTGGCTATGTCGGTCTCAAAGATGTAGGTTCAAGCCTCCTCTGTCACGTGTTCTTCCCTGGTGTTCAATTTTGGTCAATGTCATACCACTGAGTTCTGTGTTTCATATGCACCTAGATGCAATTCAAGCCTTTTTTCTGATGTGAATTCACATCAGAAAGGGCTCAAAAGGGGGAAAGTTCCACCGATTTCCTCAGTGTTATCATGCAACTCAATACACTTCAAACCATGACTGGCCCCTTTGAGTACTGATTATAAGGAAGCTGACCTTGACTGTTTGTGTGCAGGTCACCACAGGACGCCAAGACAACAGGATGCAGAGTTATTTTCTTGCAGAAACTCTGAAATATCTGTACCTTTTGTTTTCACCATCTTCTGTGATCCCGTTGGATGAGTGGGTGTTCAACACAGAGGCACATCCTCTGCGCATCATACCACGAGTACATGAACCTGTTAGCCTGGAGGAGGAAATTCCAGAGGAAGTCATAGACATTGATGCCCAGACTGATTCCATCCTGATATCTGATGCAGAAGCTGCTAAAAGAGGCACAAGTGGAGGATAATGAGTGCTGATGGCAATCTCTCCCTCACAAGATTTCCTTTTTGATACAATAACCCAGCAGATGTGAACTTCATCAGTCAAGCCAGTAAGTACCATCATGTTTTAAGGATGGTGTTTGCATTCACAGTTCTACTTGGTATGGTGAAAACTAGGAGAATTTCATGTTAGAAAAAAATCAAGGCCAATGCAGAGGATTGTGTAAGAGCACATAGAATAGACAAAGTTATGCACACCAGCCCACACGATCCAGACTTGAATGTCCACAATCTGCTCTTTAATGTGCCAGTGTTGATGGTGCACCAAACTGTATGCGATGTCACCTCCATATAACTCTCTGACATGATCTCCATGTATGAGCAAATCATGTCCTATGTTGAAGAAAATCCAGCCACTGCATCAATGGGCAACAAGAAAGCATAGACCACACAGCTTACATATTAGCTCCTTAACATCAGCGCTACGCTCCATGTCATCATAGATGCTTCTTGACCGGAGAAATTACTAGCTTTCTCTGTCAATAGATCCTTGTAAGGTGTACCAGCAGCTTGCTCTGTTGCAAGAATTCACAAGATGGTTCCAAACAGATAATTTGTACAAACTTGCAGTGGAATACAAATGAGTCTGTAGAATAGTTTTAAAAACTGAGATATCTATGTTTGTGTAAGCTCCTGCAGGGCTATCAAGGAAGAAGCAATATTTTGCCGAAGTGTGTATTTGACTCCATGAGCCGATGGCCAACCACTGCCTTGTCTAAGGGGAAGGTGTTCTCCACGACAGGCTTCACTTTTCCTGATTCAATTTCAGGCCACACATTCTTAATGACTTCTTGCACAATTGAGGCCTTGTTCTCTACAGTCCGAGCTCGCAAGGTTGATGCTGTTCCAACAAGTACCCAAACACAATGCATTATTATCACATAGAATAATATCAAATGACTGCCCCTTTTGAGTCGAAATTGTAAGGAAGCCAACCTTGACTCCCCATTGACAACTTTAAACACTGAAAAATGCAGAAGAGGGCAAAAGAATAGTCAGCCTTGTTCTACCACTTACAAGCGATTGTTATGTTCCTCTTCATTAATGGGGCTATGTTGACTTCAGCCAGAAAACCATCTTGCATGCCAAGGATGAAGATCCGTCCATCCATTGCCAATACTTCCAGATTGCGATTCAAGTAGGGAGCTCCAACAATATCAAGGATGACATTCACTCCTGTACAGATCTAACACCATAAGTAATGTGAGCTTAATGCTCAGAAGATGATCATTGCATGAGTATTAGCTGCTCTGTAATCAGGTGCTGTCAGAGCAACACAGGTTACTCAAGCACTAACCATCACCATTGGTCTCCTCAAGAGTCCGTTGAACAAAATCCTCCTCATTGTGGTTTATCCCAATATCAGCACCCAACTTGATGCATTTTTCCACCTTCTCATCAGTTCCTGTCAGGATGGCTATACATTTGTGAACCAACTTAAATGCATGTATTCTTGAAGAAAATTGTGACAATTGTGCAACATTAGGTTGTGAGCAGTTTAGACAGATTGTCTTTTGGCACTCTCTGCAATGGAAAAGCAATTAGCAGTATGAAATGCGAGTCAAAGAAGACCCAGCACAGGACAGCCAGATTTATGTAAGAAGTGGGGAAGGATCAAGATAATGAGAGTAGCCTTTTTACCAGCAGTACAAAAGACTTGGCACCCTTTGGCTTTTGCAAGCTGAATGGCAAATGTGCCAATGCCACTGCCGCCCCCCTGTATCTGTGTTTCTCAAATGTTGTAAAGCAAGTTAGTCTTCCAAATGTTACATGTTCAAGATGAAGTTTAGTTTGCCTTCTTGCTTGAGAAAGCATGTGCCTGCAAGGGACATCTTTAGACTTACCAAGAGGGTCTCACCTGCTGAGAGGTGAAGTGTCATGAACAGGCTTGACCAAACAGTACATGCAACTTCCGGGAATCCTGCTGCATCCTGAAGAGAAACACCCTTGGGAATTGGCATCACTTGACCTGCAGGTGCACTCACTTTCTCGGCATACCCACCTCCTGGAAGCAACGCACACACCTACATTCAATTGGATGCTATCATGACAGGTCTGAATCATCCAATGGAAGAGTTGTGAATCATCAAATAGCAAGCAATCTGTCACTGATATTGGAATGGGATGACAGAAAACATGATTGGGTTGTCACGTTTTCTGTCATTCATGAAAAATGGGTGGGTTGTTTTACAATTGAAAGGACAATGCTTTTGTTCAAGCTCAGAAACAGTGAAAGGTCAATGTTCTGGAAAAATGGGTTCATACCCATGTGAGCTGAGATTTAACGGGTGTGATGAAGGAGGCATCAAGAGATAGAGTTACATAATGGAGATGTACTAAAAAAAAAATCCTGATCTGATGTTCTGCTTCAGAAAGAGATGAAGAGAGAGAGAGAGAGAGCTTGCACAGGTAGGATTTGTACTTTGCATAATGTTTTTTGGTACCTGGGGAGATTGCAGCATCAAAAGCCTGTGTATGATGAAGAAGAAATTAAGGGAAAGGCAAGAGAAATTGCCGTTGTTGACAAAACAACGTACCTCGTCTCCTACTTTCCAGTCGGAGACACCAGAGCCCACAGCGTCTATGATACCAGAGCATTCAAGGCCAGGGTAGAGCGATCTGCCGTGGGGCGGCGGGTTATTGCCTTTGCGCTGCTTGCAATCAGCCTTGTTGAGTGCCGCCGCAACGACTTTGATGAGCACCTCCCCTTCGCCCACTTTAGCCTCCTCCACCACCCTCAATTCCAAGACCTCTGGCCCTCCAGGCGCTCGGATCACCACTGCTTTCATAGTTGGCTCGGGTACCTATCTTGTTGGAATCGAGACACAATAATGAAATCATGAACGGCTTTTTCCTTTTTGTCTATGAAAGCAAGCAACTCTTTGCATCCATGGTGTCAGGAAACAAACAAGAAGAGGAGTCAGGAACAAGAAGAGTACCGGCGGAGGTGCGGTTGGCCCTTTCTTCTTTTCCGCCCATTTCGCTTTCAGTTCTTCTTCCGTGCTGCACATCATTGCCCGTGCAGCAGCAGAAAATCGTCGAATTCCGCACCAGATTGTTGTTGTTGTTGCTACAGAAGGATTCAGTCCTTGCGGGATGTTTTCCTCTATGTTTCCAATGCCCCTTTCACTAGATAATTCGCCTCGTTTCTTCTCATGCACTTCCAAACCTCTCACATTCTCCTTCTTCGGTCCTCGATGCGTGTTCCTAAGGTTTCAGCAGTTCCTGTACAGAGATGTGTGTTTTTCTCTGTTTCCATCGCTCCCTTCACCAGATACTCGCCTCGTTTCTTCTCATGCATTTACACAAACCTCTCACGATTCTCCAGTTCCTGTACAAAATCCGTTGCATCATCTTTAAAGCTTAAGCTTGCTTTGCATCGATCCACGTCAGAAAATCTGTCTTCTTCTCACAATATCAAAACATGAGAATATCAGATCCTTCGTCTATGCACTAAAACTTTTCAACAAATTTGCTTATTATTGTTCCTCGAACTTGCAGCTTACAAACTTCTGCACGCATTGATCAGCAACAAAAGGTCATTGTTTTTGCTTCATACGCATTCCTCAGAATGAAACCAAAGAAACAGAAATTCCGCCTTCGTTCTCACCAAAACCGTAACACATTGATCCTCTCGTTCCTCGTCCTCCACCTTGATCCTGATTCTTCCTTCTATCTCTGTAGTCCAAATGCCATCCATAATCAAGTCCTGGTAATCCAGAAATCAGGAAATCAGAAAATCAGATCCTCATCTCTTGTTAACGAGAATTCAAACCTTTTTTTTTCAGTCTCTCTCCCGCCTCAATTCCGCCGTTACCTCTACAACCAATCTCCACTTGCACGCACCTCCCTCACTTCTTTGAGCCTTGTACACAAACTACTCCGTTTCCCTTTCTCCCTTTTGTTTTCATCAGAAAAAAATTGCACAGACAAAGTCCTTGCGAGTTGTGGCTTTCATCTTCTCCCAATTCCTGCAAGAATTGCGCTCTCTTTCTTCATCATCATCACCATCGCCTCCTCTTCTCAGAACTCCCTCTCTCGCTCGCTACGCTCTGCCTGCTTCTCCCGTGAGGCAGCCAAGCGGCGCATCGAAAGATTCCGGGAGAACAATTCCGACCATAATCTACATGGAAGGAAGAACAGACCTACGGACAGTAGGTCGCTGGACAGATTCCATGCCAGAATGTCCCGTCCTGGATTTCACGTGAAATTCAAGGGGAACACTTGGGGACCTGTAACAACACTTTTACTTTTGGGAACTTCATGGGGAACAAAACGTTGGGCAGGTTTTACACTAAAGGAACTCCTCAGCGAACCCTAAAAATCATGGGGAACAAAATGTTTATGTAAAAGAACTCCCCAGAGAACCTGAAAAATCTCAATTGGGAACAAAGGGAACTGTATTGGAACGAACAAACCATAAAAACAACCACAAAACCGTCTCGACTCCCAACAACCCCAATCCCCCGCAATGCAGTCTGAAAAGCCACGTTTCCCATCCCAATTTCATATGTCCGTCTGAAAAGGAGCAGTATGTATGCAGGGCGTCAGCTATGAAGACTGCTCGCTCGTGTGAAACGAACATAATTTTCGTAACTGAGTTTTCGCATTCTCACTAAGACGTTCTGAAACGGGGACATTTGGTTGCGAACGTGGAAATAGGTATGTTTTAGATCCAGTTTTCCAGACTATCGTTTGTCTGAATACGTGTATTTCCTATCCAGATTCCTGATTATTGGTTGTCTGAAAAGATACCTTTTTCTATCTTGATTTAGAGATCTTGTTGCTGGTCTGAAAAGGTCCCTTTTTCGTTGTTCTTCAGAGCTTAACAAAAATGTGTCGCTTACTAGTGTCTGAAAAGGTACATTTTCTATCAAGAACTGAGCAATAGTACAAAACTGGATACCGGAGTATATATACATGTATATACCTTTTTCGTACTCATCCAGGCATATACAAGTATATATACATTTGCATGTATCCAGTGCACACTGCACTTTCTTTGAGCAATTTTCTCACTAACAAAAATGGGCAGGATTGTTATTGCTGTCGTTGCTTGTCTGCAGCTGCAGCTTCCTCGTCAAGCTTTAGTCTTTTGTTGTTGCTCTTGTTGTCATTGTTGTTACTCTTGTTGTTGCTCTTCTTCTTAGCACTGCAAATGCCGCATTCATTTATGTCATAGGCTGCTGTCGCTGCTTGCAGTGAGGGAGATTTCACCACATGCGCATAGCGCTGAGTACCAATCCAGTACATCATCACCCGATTTGTGCACGCATGAGACCAGCTTTCACCTAGAGCTGGCACAATTCGTGAAATCTCATTGTTGCTCGGTTTCATTGTGACTTGGTTTGTGAGCACAATCTGCAGCAGCAATTCCCACAAGAGCCCAAAAAAAAGGGGTTACATTTCTCTAATGCTCACTGTACTGGCAGCAATTCCTGCAAGAGCCCAAAAAAGGGGTTACATTTCTCTAATGCTCACTGTACTGGCAGCAATTCCTGCAAGAGCCCCAAAAAAAGGGGTTACATTTCTCTAATGCTCACTGTACTGGCAGCAATTCCTGCAAGAGCCTAAAAAAAGGGGGTTACATTTCTCTAATGCTCACTGTACTGGCAGCAATTCCTGCAAGAGCCCAAAAAAAAGGGGTTACATTTCTCTAATGCTCACTGTACTGGCAGGAATGCCTGCAGTATGGGTTTTATGCAGCAGAAAGCCCCAGCAGTGGAACATTACACCTGCTGATTTCAGGGCTCTGTCCTGGGTTTGTGGGTGTAATGCCCCGTTGCCGGGGCTTTCTACCATACAGAAAAACCTGCAACTGTGCAAAGAGAGAAGCAAAAGATTATTGTGCACACAAGAATGAATGAAAGGTGAGGGTGGACACCATACTGCGAGGTCATATTCCTCTGCAATTTTGCCAAGCTTTTGTCCCATCTCTGCCAGCAAACGAGTTCTTCCTGCCATGTCCTCAAAGTCTTGACGAAAATTGAATGTAATACTATCGATGACAATCAACTTCACCTGCCATCATATTTTGCAATTTCAGATTCTGTCATTTGCATGCTGGAAAGAACAAAACACTTTTTAAGTGCTGTCATGAACCTTATGAGCATCACTCAGAAAGTAGTGTCAAGAACATCACCACCTTTGTTTGCATGTCAGAAAGAATCTGCAATTTTTGGGTGCATGTGTGTACCTGATTGTGTTCCTTCAGAAGGTTTGGCAAGTTGTTGATAACGGCCAGTTGCTCGGTTGGATCATGCACACGCACAAGGTAAATGTGCGACAAATATGTGTCAATATCCAGTTGCTGAATCAAATCATCATCCATGGGTGATGATAATGATGATGCAAGAACAAGCTCATCAATACTGGCTTTTGTCATCTGCAGTGCTCTCTCCAGCATGAAACTACCCTCAGTATCTGCACTGGACAAAGGCCCAAAAAAATGTCATGGGCCCACTTTGAGACTTGTGGAGTGAACTGGACCATGAGAATGAGAGAGAGAGAGAGAAAGGGGGGGTGGGGGTTCTCATGAATGCAACTTCACATACCAATGTAGATGGCATGACCACCTACACCACCAAGCTTCACTGGAATTTGCACATTGATTGCCAGCTGCATCCTATCACCCAACACCATTCAAATGCAGATCAGCAACAACCAGCAAGCGTGAAGATGAAGAAGCTTCATAGAGTAACTTAGGCTGCACCACAGACATTTCCTTTGTAGCTTCTCATTCTTCAGTCCTGCACAAATAACATTTTGCAATGCTGTAGACATACTCGCCTGTCTCTCTTCCTTCACAAACAAGCCTCCCTGCAAACAGCCTGCTCAAAGTCTCCCCATGAAGAATACTTTGCACTTGCGACACATCTTGTGTCATCACAATCTCAAGAAATCTGTGAGTTGGGAAGAGCATACCCAAGCTGAGTCTTGCCTACTCCTGGAACACCACCTGGCCAGGCACACACATTCCATTACCTCCGCTTCAGAAAGAGAGAAAGAGCACACTTTGTAATGAAGAAAAGGTTTCAACAACTCCCTATGCATGTCTGTTGTCCAAGAGGTTTTGTAACATTATTAGCATCATCTGCTGCCACTTCCAACTGAAGAAGTTACTACAAATGGAATACAATCAGATCATCTTGGAGCAGAACTGAAGAAAAGCTTTCTCTACTTGGATCCACAGTTCTACAATTCAGCTAAAATTGGCCATCATTTTGATGATGCACACAATCTTCTTGCCAACAGAAGTGCAAAAAACATGAGTTGCAGCAAAAACAACATTCACAGAGTGCAATTTTGACATATGAGCAGAGAGCACATGGGATGATTCGATAACACCTGGCCTCAGATGATGTCACCTCTTCTCTGCTCTGAGAACCTCTAGTATAAGAAGATGTGCCTACAGATAAGAATGTCTAGTGCAAGAAGACAAGGTTACAGATTTTGATGGAGAATTTCTAGGGCAAGAAGATGAGCTTTTACAGATTTCAGCAAAGAATTTCTCTAGTGCAAGAAGATTGCAGCAGCCTTACAGATTTCAGTGACTTCCTTGGGACAAAACCCTCCCTCGAGTATCATGTCCAGTTCTGCACAGCTTGTCACAATCTTCTTCCTGTTCTTCTCATACTCAAGGAGATCCCAAGCCGTCTTTGCACCTGTCAGGAAAGGAACAAAGAAACCATATCTATGAAACCACATAGCAAGCTATCTCCACATAACAATCTGAAAGGTTGTAAAGAAGAAAAGTAGCGAGAAAATCTCCAAAACAGATCCAAGGTCACTTGAGCATGCATTGCACAAGGAGGCAGTGAAAAAATGTGCTGGAGCGTGAGCAGTAGCCATGGCTATGGAGATGAGTGCAAAAAGAGAGTTACCATCAAGTGCACTGGAAGCTGAGATGATGCCATCAGAGGAGCTTGATGATGATGATCGAGGAACCAACTTCAGAACACTCAAGGCTTCCTCGTTTGATAACTGTGCTTCTGCAAAAAAAGATCGACATTGTTGGTAAGAAAAAAATCCACAGAGAAAAGAGGGAGGGAGAGAAAGACAGAGAGAGATACATTCGTACGTACCACGGGCGAGTTCCAAGGGCGTGAGGAACAGGAGCGTGGTGGTGGTGTAGTGGCCAGCAGCGAAGAGTTTGGCTCGCAGCGATGTCGGCAACGGGAGGAGCGCCACCTCCATCAATGCCCAACCCCCAAACCCTAAAACAATCTCCGCAAACGCTTGCAATTGCTGCTGCTGCTGCGAACTCTCTACCAAGAAAAACTCCGCAAACCCTCTCCTCTCCTCTCCCAGAGAAAGAAACTAGGGCACCAATCCCAAGCAAAAGAGAAGAACAAGAAGAAAGACACAAACCCTCGTCGTGGGTTTTAGGGTTTCGAGGTTCTCGTTGGCTTCTTGTAATCGAGCAGGAGTTGTGGAGGATTCGAAGAATGGGTGACGAGCTTGTGGGAGGCATCGGCATCGTCACGTAGTTTGCGAAAGAAGATGGAGCTGCAATCGCTGGAGGAGTGGCTTGTGAAGGCGTCGGCTCCGCCTCCTTCTTCTGTTGCAGCTTCTGCTGCTGCGGCTGCGTCATCTTCTGGAGCTTCTTCACGGACATCGAATATCGGACCACCGGCACGGCAGATTGCGCAGGTATGGGGAGAGATACGTGCGTGCCTGCAGCGAGGAGAGCTGGAGCCGGCGCACGCAGAAGCTCTGTCCGTCATACACCATTATCGCAAGTCTCTCCACATAGCAGATCCGCAGGTGAAGCTCCTTGTTGGAATTCTTACAGGAGTGGGGTGCAAGGATACGCAGCTGCTAGGGCAAGCTCGAGCTTCTGTAGTCCTTGTTCTGTGTGCCTGGTTGCACAAACTCCTTGCACACCCATTATCAGCGACTGCTGCTGCACCACCCATGCAGCAATCTCATGAGTCGACCTTGGCGCTTGTAGTGGAGAACACATGCAAAGCGCTTCAGGATTTCCCTGTTTCAGATGCTTACGTCTGCGAAGCGATTCTCCTTCTCGGCAAGAGTTCTGGAGCTCCTCAAAGCTCAGAAAGCTTGCGGCAGCAATGCCGACAGGTTGTGGCACTTGAGCTCGTGAAGCGGAAGAGTGTGATTGTGCAGAGAAGTGTCTGGAATGCCATTGCTGGTGCGGGCTATGCTATGGCTGGAGCTCATGATGGTACAGCAGCCATGGCCTCCATCTTCCGAGCTCTGCTTTCTCTCTGGAGCTTTGAGTCCAAGGGTAGAGAGAAAACAGTAGAAGACTATCCACCTCTGCATGATGTTCTGATGGTTTTCCATCTCCTGGAGTACCAAGGTTTAGCACTTTCTGCTTCAGAATTTTCTTCAACTCTTTCTTCAGCTCTTTCTTCTTCGCAGCAAAGAGACAATCTCCGATCAGAGGAGGAGGACAGAACAAGAAAACTGTGGAATCTGGTTGCACATGCAATGACTGATGCATCATCTCCTCATGCTACTCAATGCACAGCTCTCATGGCAGCTGCAGGTCTTCGCCAGGGTTTAGATCAGAGGAGGCAGGAAACCGTAACTCAGAAGAACTCAGCAATTCACCACGACCACCACCACCCTAGACAAGAGTGGCATGACATTTTGCATTCTCTTGATGAATTGGTCATAGGGTTTTGTGAGAAAGCTCTTGGCTCCTTGCAGCGGATCCGAGGGTTCTCGGATCCAAGTGACACCAACTGGGGTTTTGTGAATCAAGTGATGCTTTTGAGAGATACAGGAGATTTTGTCAAACAATTGCAACATAAGCTGAGATGTATCAGTCTGGCAGTATCACGCAACCGATTCTTTCCACCCAACTCTTTGATTCTACAGAGCTTGGTCATTGTTTTACTAAACGATTTGCTCTCTCTTCACAACATTTACATTGCACAAACCAATGATCTTCAGAGGCAGATGATGACGATGGATTTACATCACACTGGCAGCGCATTGGGTGTTGCTCTGGAGCATCTGGAAATGAAAGTGAAAGGCACTTTGTTCCAAGAAGTGGGTGCCATAGCTCGAGCTCTGTGTGAGCAATACAAGCTTGCAAATGAAGAAACACAGGTGCACACAGAGCTGGGTCTTTGGGCATTCTTGCAAGATCTGTATACAAATCATCGGTGTTTCAGGAGTTTGTCAGGTAATCGAATCCTACTGTTCTTTGGTCTCTCTTGTCTCTCTTGCTTCTCTGCGTAAATCCCATTAGCTCAAAGACACATAAAGTGCTTGTTCTTTCTAATGGTTTGTCTGAAAATGTTTTTCAGGTAGAGCTCCGGAAGCAAGTACAGGAGCTTTGGAGAAAGTGCTAATCTCCGCATTCATGACTGTTCTGATGTTCTTCTCAAGGGCAATTGAAGACACTACTGCAGGGCGTAAAATGTTTGGAGGAGAAAGAGCAGCACAGGCGTTGGATTGTCTTTCATGTGTGGAGTTTTGTCGACATGTGCAGATGCAAGAGTATGGGGCTTTAGTGAAGCGCACTGTTCTTATGGTATCAATGAGCCAGACTGCTACAATTGCATTTGTTCGATTATTGCCTCCATATAACAGTATCATCCATGGGCCTGGTAACACAAATTTCACTTGAACTGATTTGCATCCTCCCCTTTTTGATGTTAGCATGTGCTTCTCAGTGTTTGTTTGTTTGTTTGTTTGTTTTGCATTTTCAAATTTGTGTCTTTCTCACTGAATCTTGTTTGAGCTTTTTTGTGCAGGTAATCCTCAGGTGAATGAGAGGGTTTACCACTGGAGCCTTGATGAAGTCCAGACAGCCCGTATGTCCTTTTACTTGCGGGTTCTGCCTTTATGTCTCAGGAAGCTACCTGAAGCAATATTTGCAAACGAGGTGGCACCCATTATGTTCTTGTATCCTCTTCACATAGATGTGATATCAGGCTGTCAAGAGTAAATTTTGTATGAAAACTAGCAGCACAGAATCTCAAAGGTTTTCTAGCTCATTGCCTGGTTGCTATGTCAGTTTCCCTTGACAGAAGGCTGTGAAGGTATCTACAGCACCCATTGGAGGCAGTTGCAAAAGCTTCACATTCTTTATTTGCATCCTTTCTCACCACTGAAACTGAAGACAAAGTCAAGTATAGTCTGACAGCACTTGGAAATGAACCTCCAGAAGCTGAACTACGGGAGCAGCTTGCTGTTTACTATATTGAAAGGGCACTTGAGGTTTGTTCTTCTCTTGTTGTTGTGATATTCTTCTATTTTTCTGTTCTGAGTTTCTCTTTCACCAAACAGGTACTGATTATTTTGTCTGAATACCTTCATTCCTGCTCTGAATTGTTTGGGAGTTGATTCTTGACATGTGTTCTGTTATGGTGGCCTGCTGGTTTGCTGATATAGTCGTCTTGAACTATTTGGTTGAGGCTGGATTGCTTTTTGCTTTGTTGCAATCAATGCCTGCTGTTTTGAATATCCAGATTTGGTGTAATGGGTGCTGCAGAAATTCCCTTCTGGAACACTGTTTGATGCTCTGGTTTTCGGAATAGCAGCAATTATGTATCAACTACCCCCAGGCAGTCCTGCAACTGTCCATTGTATACAGGTCCTAGTGCAAAAAGCAATTGCCCTCCAGTCAATGGAGAATCAAAGTAAAAGCCAAGAGGAAAGATCAGACAAGGATGTTGACATGTCAGAAGATGCTGAGAAGATTCAATTGCTGCTATTGCATCTCATTTTGCGGGTAGATTTGCAGGTATGTTGAGCAAAAATTAATGTTTGCTAGTTTAATGTTTGCTCCTGTTTCTCAAATATCTGAAAGGTATTTTGATTTTGCTATTAGTCATTAGATTCATTCCTTTTACTCAATGAAGAAAAAAGATCTGGAAATGTTGAGTCCCCCACCTAGCTCCGGAAACAGAACTGGTAGTGATCAGATGCTGACATTTTCATTTGCATGATGTTTAGGTACTTCCTGAGTTACTGAAGCAAATGGCAAGGCTGATTCTAGGGCTTCCTACTGAAGCTGCTCGCTCTGCTGCCCTGGAGGATGCATTCGAGATCATAACCAGCAGCAATGACTACACAAGGAAACCCATGATCATTCCATGGCTCCAGTCCCTTGCCTTCCTCTCCTCACACCCTGATGTTCTTCACACGTCTCAATCACAAAAAAATTCCTTGCATCATCAATCCAGACCCAACAACAACACTCGTTCATTGGTAGCAGCACCAGAACCAGCTACAGCAGACGATAATACAACAACACCAATTCTTCCTCTCAATTCAGCAGATACTTCATCACAAAGTGTAATCAACATGGTTAGTAGTAGTGTCATTCCCAACCCAACTAGTTCATCATCATCCATCAGTCTAAATTTCACTAGTAATCATAACACAGAGTCAAGTATTATCAGGAAACATTTTTTATCTATATTGTCCTGTTTATAAAGCTTTTCATTCTTGCCTCTAGGGAATGCTTAATTTTAATCTTCACATATTTTGCAGAATTCTTTCCAGCAGGTTTAATGTCATGTAAATCTGTTGAGGAAAGATGACTATCACACATTTGTGGTTTGTTTGTTTGTGTGTGAGAGATTCGAAGTTGGAAGGTCCTGGCCAGGTTGTCATAGAAAATTTTGACTCATGTTTACACAGGTGAAGGGTCTATCTTTCAATCCTCAAGGAAAGTTTTGGTACCCACCACTTGGCATGCCTGCCTTGTAATTGGGTACCTCAGAATTCCAGTATGGTCTTCAGATAGACCATTCTCCAATGCATTTAGCAGCTGTTAAGTCTTATTCTCCCTTTTGATTGACTAATTATCATGCTGAAATGGCAGATCAGCATGGGTGCTGATTCTGTAGACCTAATTGGTAGGCCTTGCCAATTTTGTAACACGGGGATTACAGACCTAACAGGTGTTGATGCTGGGGAGCAGGCAGGGTTTATCTGATTCTGGCTTGGGAATCAGCTAAACACCACCTACTCTCTACTATCTAAAAGTACATGGGAGCATATTCTGCACAATCTTGGCACATTTTTTTAGGGATGAATATGCCTGTGCTGACAATGTTGACAGAATGGTCACATTGCTAGTTGCAAAATGTCTATGCCTTAGCATGTTTGGATGTTTCGAAGGCAAGTTCATTGTTCAACCTTTGTTCTATGGATGAAATCCATAGTTTTAGGAGGATATGGGAGGAGATCAAAGGCAATCACATGGAGCTTTGATGGGGGTGCAACTGAATAAAAGATTAAAGTTTTGAAGTCATGTTTTGGTTTGTGGTAGTGATCTCACGACAGGGCCCACTCTACAAAGCTTGAAAGGTGATCTTCAATAGGCTATCGGCTTCCATGTGTTCTTACATCATGTTTGATTACATCTTGTGCGCCAGAGTATGGAAATCCAACAACATGGTAGTCATTCATCAAAATAAGAATATACAACTATAAAAGAACACATTTGCAATTAGAGTCTTCACAATGGAGACATTAAAATAGCTTCACATAGAAGAACTTGGTGCATTGTATTCACGTAGGGTTTTGCAGCCAAATAATGTTGGAGTTGCTTGTGCAACAGAGTTGAAGATTTTGGGGTAGAAATTATGATGGAACTCAACATGCTAGGATGGATGCCGTTCTCTCTCATTGGAAATGGTCTACCCCGTCCATTCAAGTACTTTAAACATTCCAACAAAGATTACAAAACATCCACCAAATGATTTTAGAAATAGTAAACCCTAGACAATATGTGAAACACTACAACAAGATATGATACCTATATACATCAAATTGAAATAGGAATCCTTTCACTTTTGGTAATGAATAAGATGCAAGACAAATCCCCCATATTAGAATACTAGTTTGAACCCCGTGCCTAATGCACAAGTGTGTGTGTATTTGATGGTATATATTACAAAATTACAATTACAAACTACATTTCCAAAACCTCTTTATATATGACATTCCACATGTATCCATCGAGGCCCTAGCCGCTAAAAATCTTGATGTTTGCACTGCTTGTGACCCGTGAGATAGCAACATAAAATTGACCATGGGAATAGACCAAAGACAACAAATATACCCCAATGTTGAGAACAATAATAAAAGATTTTTCAAAATCAATGCATCTTTGGGCAAAACCCAAAACCCTAAACACTACCTCCAACTTTTGTTTCTTCTTGTTTGCTTCCCCAAACCTTAACCCTAAATTCACCACCTACCACATTTGCGATCCTTCAGCGACTTCCCAAAATACAATGTGCATACGTACGTACTCTCTTTGTTGGCTCCAAAATATATCCATTTTCAGACATTGGTTAACCCTCTCTTTTGTTGGGCCCTGCCCCCACAGGGATAAGGACTATCGCATTGGATCCAACTTTTGGAAGTATTACCTTATTAGAACTGGTTTCACATTAAGTGAATTGGTTTCGTTGATGAAAACATCTGTATTCCATTCTTTCTTCGCCCTATCGGAGTAAACAAACCATGAAGGGACGAATGGACGACTAGATGGATGGACGAATGGATGATGGGATAGATGGATGAAATGATGCTTCACAATATCCTTTATTATATGTAATTGTGATAGCCTATACGATGCATTTGGTCTAAGAACAGTTCTAAAATCTTATATATTAATTTAACAAGTCTATCAGTTTGTCTGTGACAGTTATAATTGGTTCAGGTTCATCCACAACAAGTTCAGGCATCCAGTGGATGGATGGTGCGCCGATGGGTGTTGAATCACTCTGGCCCAGTGTGATCCGATGGAAACTAGTATTCAGGCATCCAGTGGATGGATGGTGCGTCGGCGAATGCTGAATCACTCTGGCCTAGTGTGATATGATGGAAACTAGTGTTTAGCAACCGGTTCCATATTTTAGTTCATTGATTTTTTGAGAACCGTGAGAACGAATGGTAAGAACCACCCTTCTAATAACCTGCTAATGGTGGTTGGTTCCAGTGTTGGTTTCGGTTCTTTGAATTTTTTTCCCCATAATCAAAGAATCACTGGTTCCGATTCTTTCAAAAGAAGAATCAGAGGTTTTACAAAAGAACCGGTAAAAAAACACACTGGTTCTTAGACTTTCTTTTTTTTTCCTGAAAATTTGGGAATTGTGGTTATATAACCACACCGATTGTTTGAAAATTTTAAAAAGCTTCAATGCCGTGCTGTGCCTTGCAGGCACGGGTTACCACTAGTTACATAAATTTCACATGAGGAATCAAGTCTTAACTTTCTAATACAACACATTAGATGAGATTTGAATAATAGATAAAAACTAAATGCAAAAATAGCAAATACAAAACCTTAGATATCTTTGCTATAGGGAAGAATTTTAAAGTCGACAACTCCAAGCTCCTATTGAACAAAAAAAAAACATTGTGACAAAAAACTTGGGCACACAATAATTAGAACTAGGAACATATATATTAAATGGTAGAGCCTATCTTAGAATTACCGATTGGCTTTGAGCTAGAAACCACTTAAATTCTTGCTATAACCAAGAATAAAAAACTTGAGGTCTTTGAGGGGTCAAATCTCTTTGATCTTTCTATCTTGAATTCATTAGTCTTCTTGTTCTGCTCAATTACTTTAAACCACATACACCCCCATAACAACATTAAACTTCAAGAAGAACCCAAGTCCCAAATTGCATTTAGTGATATAAACCTTTAAGTATAAATAAATTGCATAAACTAGTACTCAAAACACCACCCCTCAAGTTGACAATACACAAAAACCAACACACTTCAACTGCCCATTGACTACTTCATGAGTTTGACAAATAATCACAACCCCCTTTTTTTTATCCACATTGTAAAATTTGACGGAATGTGACTATTTTTCAAAGTTCCCAATAATTAGGGTGTTCTTTCGTGATATGTAACTCAACAACATTCACACACAAATAGACATGACACACATGTTGAGAAGATGATAGACCACTCTTGAAACCCCTATGATCTTCATCATTTGCCTCGTCATCAACCTTCAATCCACCTCTTAGACTAAATTTTTGTCTATCGAAGCACATGGCCTAGCAGATTATTCAATACTTCCTCAATAATCAATCTAACCTTTTCTTCATCATTTCCCTCATCCTTCCCCCCAAAAAATATATCCAACTTATTTGCCTTTCTCCTTTCTTTCTCTTACTCCGCAACCTTTTTAGGTCTTTAGAAGACTTCCTCCTTTTTGATCAACCTCCCAACAAGAATTCTACTGACTCCTTGCTTAACAGCTCCCTTGCTTCACATTTAGCCAATGTTCAGCAACATCCATTCTAGCTCATTCATCCCAAATAAAAAGACACTAAAACATAAAAGCCATAAACACCACCACATCTCCATCACCTTTTTTCCTTGTTTCCATCATCGTCATGCATCAACATCCCCAATTGAAAACATGAGAAAACATTCCTCCTTAAAACCCTAAAACTTCTCCCTATTCACATCCAAACTATAAAGTCAAAAATTTGTAACACATCATTTAAAAATATGCTTAAAAAGAATCTAATCTTATGTTGTTCCATAACAACTTGACACATGACATGCACTTATCTATTTCTCTTGTTCTAGGCCTTATGTTTGAACAAACAACTAATTCTTTGCAATTCTACCAATAAGTAATTAGTTCATTTGATTAAATTGTCAACATATCTCCCCCCACACAAGCAAAATAAAGTCAGTTCGGGCAATTAAAAAATTCATAATCTTCCAAATAGATAGACCTTTTCAAAGTATTTTTGCACCATTAGTTTCACTAAAGAATATATATAAAACATTGTATGAAATAGGATCATAAAAACACTTCCCATTCTCAAGAAACTCCATTTTCTTGAACAATAAAAATATGAAGACTGTAATCAATATGCAAATTATAGATTATATAAAAAACTCACACATCATACTCAATTGAAAAGCAAAGGAAATTTCACAACTACTTGATGATATTGACACTAAAACTTGCTTCTCATGTACATCAATTTACATCTTAATAAGAATACAAGACTATTCTATGCACATGAAAATTTGTTGTATTCCACACATTAAGCAAGCACATAACCTCAAACATTCACAATTGTATGTACAAGGCTTAACATAAATCAAATGTTATTTTGTCATACTAATAATGCATACCCATTCCTTATGACTTTATGTTCATGTTGTGACATAGTGTTAGACATATCCAATTGCTTCTATACACTATAGATCTTCTTCATGGTGGCAACCATAATAGAATCATAGGGATTTATTTTTATTTTTAATGTGAAGTCAAAATAAGATTTTCATATAGATATGCAAAGAGGAATCTCATAATCATATTGGAAAAAAGCCACAATGATTTCAATGGGCACACTTGTATTAACTTAATGTTGATAGTAGAGATTAGACTCATTTGTAGCACAAAAAATATTGAAATCCTATTTTCATCCTCAAACCAAATCTCAACATCATTTTTTAAACGACAACAAAATTTATGACCTTGGCATAGAAGAAAGTTCAATACCACAAAAAAAAGAAAAGAGAAGGTGCATTTCTACAAAACAAAATGCTTCTAAAAAATCATTCAAACCATAATTAATAAACAATGTTGAAAATTAGAAAAAAAAAAAAGTTGATTGTTGCCACAAAACAAGAGTTCAAAACTTTTTAGCAAGAGCTTCACATAATGACACAACCCTAAATTGTAGATTGTAAACATTGCTATCAATTCTTCCCAATCTTTTCATGCTAGTTATTTCCTTAAATGCATTTGATGGATTGGATTGAAATTGATGGTTTTTATTTTCAAAGCTCTGAAGGTCGACATGATGTGAGGTTAACACTTTTGTGAATCAAGATAAAAATTCCTATGTGGACAACACCACATACATAGCAATTGAAAAGGTATACAATGAAGAAAAACTTGGGCCAAAAGTAACTTAACCATTTGAATAGTTATTTCTCATTCCATTGTTCTAGATTTTCCATTGAATCATGACAAAATAAAGGGATGCAAAAGGGAAGAAGCAATCTCACCCCTCTTGAAATGACAAGTACTTCCTTTTTGCACACGCACAAAACAAACTCCTAATATACTCTTGCATTTCATCCCCAAGTTTGAAAAGTGACTACAATATTCTAATGGGCATTTAGATTCGACCCCATGGAGCAAGAAAGAAGGTCACTTGGCATGTGTCTAGCAACCCTCTCCTACTTTTTAACCCCACTAGTCAAACCTTGTACCTATATGTATTTGGCCACCATGTTTAACCCAACCAAAGTTTACATTACCAATTGTGAGAGAGGACTTGGGGAAATTTGCAACAAGTGAAGAATTTGCCCTCCTTCAAAATGCAAAGTGAGATCCTAGCGAGATCCTAGAGAAATATGTTGATGCATTGGCAACAAATAATTCAGGATGTCCAAACCAAAGGATTCGAGCTTGACTTCAAGATATACAACCAAAGTTGACAAGGACACCATGCTTCCCAAAGACTCCCCAAAAGGCACAAAACAAAGAAAAGAAAACACATATCTTTGCAATTTTTTGCTTTCTCATACCTTCATGGCCTACATGAAATGATGGTTTTGTTGCATTTCGACTTCATCAGAGGTCATGAAAGAAGGCTCGAAACGAAAAGAAAAGAAAAACTACAAACCCAAACCCAAAAGAAATGAAAATTTAAAAGGATGAGGTCTCAAGATCTCATTTTAAGATCTCAAATACAAAATGGGGCAATGTGGCCACACCAAAGGCCATGCTTTCTTTGTAGATACTATATAGGCTGCCTTCTCAAAGATGATGGGCAAATTAACCATAGTGATTTTCATCTTACATCCTAACCTAATGGATGAATTGGGGTCTAGTTGGGGAAGGCTTGAAGCCATTCCAAAAATTGAGCAAATTTGAACTCTAGATCTCAGCAAGGGATCCAAGGCTCATTAGATGAAGACTTGGGTTGTATACTTTGATGATGCTTGAATCCCCCCATTCTACACAGACCAAGGTTTTTATTAGGCACTAAAGAAATAGTCTAGATAGATGTTGTAAGAGCACCAAGAAGAGTGAGTCTTTAAGTCTAAAATTGGGGATTTAGGAGCATGCATTTTAAGGCTAGCTAAGTATAGCTAAATTACTCCCACCCAATTTTGATGGAGTCCCTAAATCACACACACCCATATACATAATTCAATGTCAAATCCTAGATAATTTAAACATATACATAATTTAGCACAAGTAAGTGCCCCCTAATTGCACATCTGATAATAACAATACTTACTATATTGCAGTTAGTTGGGGGGTGAGGGGGTCAAGGATGGCGGTTAGTATGTGATTTTGGTGACTTTCTTTTCCTATATTTATCCCACCTTTGAGGCATCTTTGGCCTGCACTATGTGGTTAAAGTATCAAGTATGAAGGTAAGTAAGTGGGTACCATGTTAAAGAGGTAGGTAGGTAAGGCTAAATGGTTAGTAGGTAGGTAGGTAGATCCATGTGGATGGTTAGTGGTTAGTACATAGTTAACCACCCTAGGTCTCTAATGGGATAGGAATACAATGAAAAAAAAGTGTTTCCTCTCAATACACACACCATTCATCCATACCCACCAATGAAGCTGGCTGCCCCATTGTCCAAGTTTCATCACAAAATGATTTCCTTGCAAATGGGACAAATGCAATTTTGCACACAAATTTTTTCTTTAATTTAATTTTTTTCCCTTTTCCCTTTTTATTTCTTTTGGAAAAATTCTCACTAGATTCATTAGTTTCTTTTCCATAAAATTAGTGAATAAAATTAAAAGCTGTAAAATATCAAATTTTTTTGGGCCTAGGGTTTAGGGGTTTTCTGCACTAAACCCACACCCCAAAAGCATATTATCATATTTAGTGAATTGAAGCCAAAAATAGAGACCTACATATTGCTTGCACTCTCTTTAAGTAAAAGGCTAAAAATACCTTGGTGGGTAGCAAATTTGACCAAGTATATACACATTGAATTGGTGGGGGTCATCCATCATTCATGACCTTATTGATGTGTTGGGGATCAGGTCTTAAAGCTAATTTTACTGGATCCTTCTTCCTTTGTAGGCTTTTAAATGTGTCAGTTTACTTGGCTTTACACTGCCTATATTTTGAAATGCCTCTAGGTATTAAAAGCCATCTCTCCATCACCTTCTTGCCTAATTTTTTCTCCTAAATACCAAATTTAGATTTGCTATTTTGACTAATTAATTGTCACTCCATAAAACTTTTGTCCTACCACACCACCAATATGAACTTTGGACCCCACCTAATGAAAAAATTGTTTGACCCCATGGTTAAGTTAAGCTCCCACAAGACACCTATTCTCTAGAAAGAAAGAAATTGTGGTGAAAGGTCTGATTATGTTAAAGATTTTAGAGTTTAGAAAACCTGCCAAAGAAACTCCCCTATATTTATTCATTGCCAAAAAGTTTCATACATTTTGGTTTTGAGTGCTGAAGTTGATGATTTTGAAAAAGAAAACTAATTATTATTATACAGTTTTCAGCTCCTGCATTAATTTCCACCAAATTTTTTTGTATTTTCTCTCCCTTGTAAAATTCTTTGAATGTTTTTGCATTTCAAACAAACAAATTGTTTCTGGAGCAATTCAGCATTTCCCCAGAAACAATTGAATTATTACTGCTGAACCTGAAAAGATACTACAATAGTTTATAGTCGATCCTGACCTCGTATCACCACTTCATAGATCTGAAAGAAGGGAATTATTGGTCAACAATGGCTACCCACTTTGTTGAAACGTGCACTAGATCAGATAGCCGTTCACAATCACAGTAGAAGTGATAGCCTGTAGCACGGTAGAAGCTAGCTAGCATGCATGCACTCACTAGATGATCGTCCAAAAATAGATCGTCAAACTACCCAATTGAAGAAGAAGAAGAAGAAGAAGATCCATTTTCTAAACTAAAAATTACACCGCAAGCTACTGAGATCAACATGAGCAATGGGTCGTTGTTGTTGTAGCCTGCTTGCCTAGTAGTGCTGATGATCATCTTAGGCTTTAATATTAGTAGTGTGTCTGATCAGCCGGATGCGCCTGCGCTGCTTCAGCTGCAAAAGCAAAATGATTCTTCCCCTCACTCCTATTTCTTCCTTCCTCACTCCCGCATGATATCTTTACATGTACCTACATGTGTATAAGGTAATACTAATTATCAGGCCTTTGTGAACATTGTTAACATCTATTTGTTGGATCATCTAATGAGAGAAAAACATTATTAATATCTATAGTTACTTGCATGATCTAACGATCTAGTGGTCCTCAAATCATCAAAGTTTAGCTCCAATTTTTCTACTTTCAAATGGTCAATTGTTAGTTTTGAACTTTTCAAAAAAAAGTTCAAGAATTAACTAAATACATGCACAGCACACTTGTTTTACTGTTCATTCATGATTCCATTTACTTATTATATAGAATTTTATTTGGCTTGCACCCATCATTTGATCAGACTATAAGCTTGTCTACTTGCAGTATCTGATGTTTTGATTTCAATACATGGATCAAAAGTAGGTACCTCCTGCTCATAGATCAAAATCAACTCCCTATATTTCATGTCTCCTTGTAGTCTCATGAGTGAGTTCAAAGATATACACAAAATGGATTAGTACACACTCTTGTGAATCCAACACATGAGAGGATAGATCTGCAAGTTCCTCCACTAGTGCTGTCAATCTGCCCATGGAAAGATCAGTACTAGTAGTACTGATCACACAGGCCACTCATTGATCACCATGATCATGAAACAGGTTACTAAACTAGAGAGGAGATTGGATCTAGGTGATTATGATCTCAGAGCTCCACAACAAACAGCATGTTGACAAGTACTACAATTCTCCACAACTGTCAGTGATGTCAGGATATATAGCTAAGCTGCATGGTTTCACATAGAATACCCAGTTGTACTTCAGAACTCATGTCCAGATCTGAAGGGAAAGGCAGGGACTTGTGAATATACCTGCACACAGTTGGAGTAGACATAGCTGAGGAAATATTTGTTGGTGATTTCTTCACGCAATGAGCAAGATACGTTTGAACCATGGTGATGATTATCACCCAGACATTCTTTCCTGTTCCACAAACTCAGTCCTAGCTCTCTTGGAAAAACTATTCTCAAATGTTCACTAGCTTGCAGCTAACAACAACAGCTTGCAGTGGTGATGTGAAAGTATTGTGCAATGTACTGCAGTTCCAAACTGTCTGTCATGTCTAATGAATATGTCGAGAATTTCTAATATGTATGAACTGCTGCTAGAATCAAGATAGATTCTTCTGTAATGCTGAGTCTCTGCAGCCTGCGCTGGACTGCAGAATGGAGATTTGTATTGCAGCACAGATGATCAATGGGTACTTAAGCTAAATCTCCAAGTTTGAGACAGAACCCAGAACTAGAGCCGCTGCTGCTGCAGCAACAACAACAACAGCAGGATCTAGCACTAGAAGCTGCATGAATTCATGGGTTGCTTCACTGAACCAAGAGTGTTGAGATCAGGACGTCGAGATCAATCTGCACCAGCTGCTGCTGCTGCTGCTGCAGCTTCCAAGAGACATGCAGGAGTGTCGAATAAGATCGTGAGTACTCTGAGCGCAGGTAGTTGCAGCAGCAGTAGCAGGAGCAGCAACTGGTATGATAATAAGCCAGTGATGCTGCCGAGTCCCCAAAGCGTGGCACAGGAGCTGGATCGGTCCTCGAGCTGCAGTGATGATCGCTCCGACAAGACGACCAGGAGCAGTGTTACAGGAATCTCCATGAGTAGTAGCAATATTCTGCATGAATCATCAGAACTTGCTGCAGGATCCAGCAGGAGCCGTGATCACGCAAGAAGCAGTTTGGGAAGAAGAGATCAGCCGGCTCGCGTGCTGTCTGCGCCTCTCAAGATCGGCCGCGAGGAGTATAACAACAACAACAGTTACTACGGCGGCCTGATTGAAGCTGGTTCTGGACGCAGTAGCGATCAGCGCCATTTCTCCGCGCCGCTCATGAAAACAAGCCACAGCGGAATGCTGTTGCACTACGGCATTAGTCCGCCAAGCATCGTCGACGATGATGCGGAGGCAGCGATTGCAGCTTCGAGATCAAGAAGGGCAACAGCGGGCGGCTACGACACAGATCATCAGTGCAGCGGCGACAAGAGTCGTAGATTGCACGGGAGCTTGAGGAGGACGGAAAGCTTTGGGGGTCGACCACGGCCGCTTCCGTTGCCGAATGCGCCTACTGGGGAAGTTCCGGTCTTGCGGCTACCAGCTACAGCTGTGATCAAAGGAGCACCAACTACAGCAGAAGCTTCTTTGGTGACGACCAGGAGCTGCAGCGCGGCCTCGGAGTCGCGTCAGTTGTCGGGGAGCTGCTCCTTCGTGTCAACAAGCAGCGGCTGCTGCCGATCGACTGAATCATCGTCGCGGGGTCATGCAGCGTCGATTGTAGCATTGCCGACTCATCATCGGCCGACGAGCAGTGCAGTCGATGGGATCAGATCCTGGAGCATGCAGAGCGGGAGAGTAATGCCCATAGGATCAGGTTTGCACGCGACCAGCTACCAGCTTCCGCAACCTCTGCCATCTCCATCTGTGGCCACCCAGATGCTGTGCCCGAGCCTCAAGGCTTTCGCTTTCCAGGAACTCGACTCCGCGACGGCTGAGTTCTCCCCTGATCGTTGCATCGAGAGGAACGATCAGGGATCCGTGTACAGTGCTTGGATTCAAGCCGATTCACGCTTGCCTGTCGATCCTGAGGCCGGCCAGATTCATGTCGCCGTCGTGAGATTGTCTGCTGCTGATGGACTCAAGGTAAGCACTGCAATCAACATGGAGGCTGCACAGAGAGAGAGAGAGAGAGAGAGAGAGAGAGAGAACCACAGAGACCCACCAAGAAGAGAGAGAGAGAGAGAGACACACACACACACACACCCACAGAGATCCACAGAGAGAGAGAGAGAGAGAGAGAGAGAGAGCGCCACAGAGAGTATGGTTTTGGTGCCAACCCGGATCTGTTGACTTCTGTTGATGGCAGGGCTTTGAGGAATGGAGATCAGAAGTGCAATTGCTGTCGCAGCTGCAAGACAGGAATTTGTGCAGGCTGAGAGGATACTGTGTGCATGAGTCTGAGAGGAATGCTGCAGCTGCTTCTTCAGAGACGCAGCTGCTGAGTAAGAAATTGTCAACAACTTGGAGGGCAGAGCGACTTTTGGTGTTTGAGCAGTCACCCAATGGCAGTCTCCATGACCACTTGTTTGGGAGTGGCCTGATGCAGCAGCAGCAGCAGCAGAGCAGTAAAACAGAATTATTAGATTGGACTACAAGGATAAAGATTGCATTAGGAGCAGCGCGTGGCTTGCTGTACATACATGACAGAGCTCCTTTGCAGGTGCACAAACAAATAAGCCTCTTGCAAGCAGTAAAAACAAATCTCCTCCCCCCTCTCTCCAACAAAACTCTGTGCAGCCAACATTTTGTCTGCAAACAATCTCCTCTTCCCTCTCCAACAAAACTCTGCACAAATGCACATTTGTGCAAAACAATCCTCCTCCTTGGCTCTCCAGTGCAACTGATCTGTGCCAGCATTTGTACAAAACCCCCAAAAGATTCATTAGCATCAGCGATTCATCTTTAGCACACAGTCAGTCAGTCAGTCAATCAGTCACCCTGAGTATCATCAGCTGGCAAGCAGCTTTTCACTCACTGTTGTAGAGCTCAGTTCAGTCTTGTATGTTTCACTGTGCAGGTTGTGTACAGAGATTTCAAAGCATCGAGCATTCTTCTGGACAAAGACTTCAAAGCAAAGCTTGCAGGCTATGGTTTGGGAATAAGCAATTGTCGCACCAACAACAAGGACATATCATCATCCTTGACAAAGGTACCATTGCTGCAGACAGATCTAGATAGGTTTTTCAGGAAACTAAAATTTCTAATTTGCTGGAAAAGTTGTGATGTACATACATACACACACATCTGTGCAACAAACAAATTGTTCACTGATGCTTACATGAAACAATGATGGTGTGTTCCTAGCAATTCTTCTGACAGTAGATTAGAACAGATTTGCAGGTTTTGGAAAATGCCCACCACCTCCATTGGAAATGAATCTCATCTTGTACCTTCTTTTGATGTTGTTGTAGACTATGCAGATCAGTCGAGCATATGCCAAGTGCAATGTATGGAGCTTTGGGGTTGTGTTGCTGGAGCTGTTCACAGGCAAACACAGCAAAGATGCTGCTTTCCTTCATAATGAGAAGACTTTTGTGAAGTGGGCAAAACCATTTCTCCTCCGAGATGAGAGCAGGAGGACAGTATGCCCAATCATAGACTCACGATTGAGTGCAACTGCTACTCCTTTGGATAAAGGAGCACAGCAGAATCTCTTGTGCTTGCTAATACGATGCCTGAAGAAGGATGCCAAATTGCGTCCAAGTATGACACAAGTGGTGGAAGAGTTGAAAGTCATCAAAGATGCAACTGCCCACTCTACAACAAGAATTGAGTTCAGCAAGCAAGCATTTGCACGACTGCAAAATTGTCATCCCACAATTCATCCTGACAAAGGTGAGTTCAGCAACCAAGCATTTGCATAACTGCAAAACCATCATTCCACAATTGATCACCAACCTTCAAGTTCAGAAAGCAAGCATTGGCATGACTGCAGAAACATCCAACAATTCATCACTGACCTTTGAGTTCAGCAAGCAAGCAAGCATTTGCCTGACTGCAGAATCATCCCACAATTCGTCACTGACCTTGTAAAGGTAGAAAAGAAACATGGTGATGGTGCAAATAAGTAAAGCTTGTTCAAATGCACAAATTGCAGGATGATACACTGGAGCAGAGCTCCTTCCAACCACAAAAACAAGCTAGGATAGTTAATGTATTTGTTGAAAAGAATTGAACTGTTGGGTGAATGGTGTATCAGGAAACTACAAAATTGTGGCAGATTGTTTTGTGGAGTAATTATTTCATTCTGGCTGTGAAACAGTTGAGCACAAGACTGCAAAGAAAGTACCTGTTTTACCTTCTTTGCATCTGGTTGCTTTTTTATCAAGGCTGAAAGAGAGAGACACAAGTGTGCACACACAAAACACACACACCCATTGGAATTGGAACTCCACATTTACTCTACATCTCTGAAAAATGATCAACTGATTCTTGATGTAAAACAAGGTTATGTGAGTGGTAACATCCAGTTGGGGGACCGGGTGATCTCTGGTGACAGAAAATCAAACTTGGATTCTGTGTTATTTCCTGACCCCACCCCCTGCCCCCTATTGCATTTGTCAGGTTACAAATTTCTCATCACAAATTTTTATTGCTACAGAGGGACAAAACTGTAGTCTGAGAGAAGGCTTCAGTTCTGCAGAATTCATGTGATATAAGGTTACTGCTGCCAATGATTTCTGGGGCAATCTGTGAACAAAAAGGAGTGAAATTTCAACTTATTGGTTTGAGCTCAGATGAAGTATGTTCACAGTTCTTACACACAGTTGATTGCACTGAGGATTCCTGAACTTGAGCTTGCATAGTTCCTCCTCCAGTGCTACCCTTGAACAAGCTTGATACCAGCTGTTTGCCTTCCACACCCAAAAGTCTTTCCATGTCATGAAATGTGATTCCACAAACTGAAAGAACTTCCTGACACCTTTCAACAAATCTATCCAGTACCAAAAGCTTGAAGCAAGCTATGACTAATTGTCTGCTCCAACAAGTTTGTTTTGATAAGACACAACACAAATTTGAGCTGTCTTTGATAAGTAGCGGCAACAGATTCAGAGATTCAGAAACAGTTGTCAGGGGGAACAAGTACTCAAGGTGATTGGAGAACTCCCAGCGAGAGACAGGTCAATGAGTTCAAAGTATAGAGGTTGAGAAAATGACCAATGCCAACAATTACGACTAACAAGGGGCAAACTTTGATAAGAGGTTCTACTTCACTGCCACTTCTTTGGCAAGGAAGGAAAAAAGAAAAGCATTCCATAGGGTATGAAGGTGTACCTAAGCAATATCACCATTGCAACAAGTCTGGTCACCTGCATATGAAGACAGCAAGCACAGATGGAGAAGAACTCCAGAGCGTAAAAAGAACCATCCAAAACTTGAGTGTGATTAGAACCACCACTTCAGCAGGACATCTGATTAAGACGCATTGAAAGCTCAAGAAAAAGTCTCACAAGACAATGGAATTGTACAACATTTCAGGTGCAAGTTCAACTTGCAAAGCCTGGAACCACTGCTACCATGGGACAGCTGATCAACAGCAGGAGGTGACACACAGGTAGTTCCTTCATCATCCCTGCATCTAATAAAAACTATGATGTGTAAAGGGTCGAAACTTGAGCACCCTCTGCATTGAAGAGTAGCAAATAGTCAAATTGTAAAAGCAGCAAGCGCCAGTGATTCTCTGATTCAAGTCACATATAAGCTGCAAAGTACAGATGATGCACACATGTGACTCTTTACAGGTAGCTGTGATGTGCAGTGACAAGCTGTGAAATGTTAAAAAATGTTAGTAATCCTCAAACCATAATTGTTTCCATAATCCTGTGCATTAAGTAGGAAAAAACTCATGCAGTCAATGAAGCAATCTTCAAAATATGTTTTGTCATCAACTAGATCCTCAAAAACTTCTTACAGCATTGGATCAGCCTTGTTCTAAGATTGTCCATGGACAGCATTCTGTACTCCAAAACCCCAGCCAGAACAAAGCATTCGAGCAAATGAGTTTCAGAACACCTTCAGATCAGATCAGAGGGCTTAAACACAAAGCGTGACTATGGGATTCTTCCCATGATGATAAAGCATAACAATTCAAGTGAAACAGCATGAACAAGAGGAACGGTATGCAGTAAAGCTTTGAAGATATCTGTATATACAAAAGTAGTCTGTCTGAGCAGACCAGGATTAGGAAGGCATCACTTCCATTATGCTAGGGCCCAAAATTGAGATATACTAATTTGTAGGAAACCTCAGTGTTTTCAGAAGATGGCAGACCACTCAATGTGGTCTCAGTTAAGAACTGGCTCCAATCTGCAGCTCTTGAGAGGTCTGAAACCTGGATGTGGTTCAGCTAACAATTGGTTCCCATCTACTTTCCAAGATACAGTTGCAAAGGTGCCAGGGCTCATATGCACAACACACATGGTCAAGCTCCTAGTAGAGAACAGGGAGGTCTTGCCTAGCCAACAGTTTCAGGTAGCCGTTTTCATCACCTTGCAACCAGCTCGCCGACTAAACTTTGAATGAAACTTCTTCAACCTGCGTCTTTTTTTGCGCTCTTGTACAATTGCATTTCCACTGCACAAGGTAATCAATTCCCTGCTAGATCAAAATTCCTAACTAATATTCCAGGACCAAGGAACAAGTATACACATTACAGCCCATAAATTTTGCCCCAGGTCTACGGACATCAATAAACATCTAGCATAACACCATGCAAAAAACAAAGATCACTTAGCAGGTGTTAAGGGCACTGCATACCTCCCAAAAGGTGCCAGGTGTCTGGAAATTGGGGCTCCATGTTGGATGATATTTTCTGACAACCACAGGGAGAAGAAGACACTTAGCAGTGTTTCCACAAATTGACTATATGATCTCTTGAGCATTATCTCCAAGGGAACTGAGAACCAATTCTGCTCTGGCGTGCAGACATTGTGACAAATATGAATACAAAGTCTGAACAAAAAACACACAGCATCATGCACTCAGAGTCCTGAATTGTTTTGTAAGAACCTGCCCTTACCTGACAAAGGAAGACCATTGGACACAACATATGCCTGAAACAGCACAAATAAATTTAACTTAGCAATTATTGACACATAAGATAGGACATCTTGAAGGAGATTATAGAATAACATCAGATCTTTGCACCCTCTCTTGTTGCACAGAATCAGTGGAGTGCTATTGTTAGCTCCAACACAACCAACATCATTTGTAGTGACATTTTTCTGGTTGCAAGTGACATCAAGTGTTTTTATTATTGCTAGTATTCCAAGACTGATGATTCTACGGCTTAACTGTCAGATCTGTCGCCTGCATTCCAATCCAAATTTGCTCTAGTTGACCAACTACAGATGACCACCTAGGAAACTGTATGAGTCAAAGAGAACATGACTGCCACTTGTTTTGTACATACACCATCTGGACAACTTGCTGAAGGAAATATGATATGGTTATCCAGCGGTGTCTTCAGTACTGGGTGGAGCTTGTGTTTCCTGCTCAAATCACAAACAGGCATCAATTTTATTGTTGGATTGTTTCTGTCACCGAACACATCACAATGGAAGAATTGGAGGCCAACATTTGTCCACAAGAAGGTTCAACCTTCAGATATTGAAAAAGGTCTAATTTGCAATTCTAAGAAATTGGCTAAGAGGAAAAGGGTAACTCAAACTCACCCACAATACATCACGAATGAGTTGCCCGTGTTTGCAACTAACCATGTCTGCTTTCGAAGTTGCCTGTATCAGTGCAGACACGTCAAGAGCTGTGTAGAGGCTTTGCAGTAGCACAACTTGGCTGTAATTAAGTTCTGTTGGCACCTTTCAGATGTGCATTATTGAATAGATACTTTTTGCAGTCTATTTCAGAAACTTTCCAAGTCTGCAAACAAGGCTTGTGAAACCTGCAAGCTTAAGAAAATGCTACCTACCTTGGCAAGCACTTGTTATGCCAAGCAACTGGGCAGCATCTACATTTGATGAGACACCAGTCCTTATCATGCTTTACACCTTCCAGCATACAACTGCGGCATCTGTGGAGAGGACAAGAAAACTTTTCCAAGCCTTGTTGGATGCGTGAAGCCAAATCTTGGTGCTCAGGACCTGCAACAAGTAATTTAGCCACACAGTCGGGATGGTAGAAACGTCGGCAAGCATGAGCTCCACAAACAAAGACCTGGATGCAAAAGCCCACAACATTAGTTGAAAGAAGCCCTATTGGATTCTGAAGGGAACACTTGTGTTTCCAACTAACAAGGAAAACTTCTAAGCTTAAGGAGATAACTATTTACAAAGGGCCAATTTGGAGTCTAATGACCCTCGACTGATAGCAGAAGAGCACTAAAGTAATGACATTCTGACTGCCAGATTTACTAAGAAAGGTTTCTGTAAGGTATACTGAGTGCAGAGAAGGGGTGAACTGTTCACTACTATACAGGAAGAATGAGTAACTTAAAAATTACACCTTTCCTAACCCTGGATCAGGAAACAAACCTCTGAGTTTTTTGCAGCCAACTGTATAGAGAGAGACAACGACAAAAAGAAGAAATGGAAAGGAGAATCAGGGGTTAGTCACCTCTTGAGATGACTTGTCAGAGCTTCCAAGCTTACCACAGACAAAGCATTGGTGCATCTTGTATTTACAATTGGCACAAACAAAACCATCTCTCTGCATAAGCATGAAATTGAATCAAAACTCCCATTTCAGACCAAATGGGAAAGGTTTACACTCTCTGTCCTTTCTCTAATCACGATGAACCAAAAGCAATATTGAATACAAGAGAATTGCCTCATCAATCTACTCAACCAAACAACAAAATTTGTAGCTAACAGACCTACTAACACAAAATAGCACAAAGCCTTTTTTCTCCTATACATTGTATCTATCCAAAATCTGAGGACTCACCTCCACCACCTCTGGTGAGAGATTAAGGGATTCACACTTGGTTTGAGCCCCTGACAACTTTGTTACATGGAAGGACCGCATGCATAAACCGTCACAACTGCCAGTTCACAGAAATTTTTAAAACAAGAAACGAAATTAGCCTGAACATGCATGAAGATTTCAGTATGGCTCTAGAGTTCCATCTGACAAGTTTATTATCATTGGATGACTAAAAAAACAAGTTCAAAATCTGCATTATGAAGTCCATGGCTGCACTATTAGAACACAAACTTGCTGCAGTCATAGAGGTTTGCTTAGGGACAAATTTGATAAATCAGTAAGTGATATGACAACAAACAGATCAATTAGGTTGATAAAATACCAAATCAGCTTGTCACCTTCTGCAACCCCATCATCACAAAAGGTACAAACATCTGGCTCATCAATCCAGTCCAAGGGAAATACATCTCTCCCACTGTTTGGGAATCCCTCTTCTGCCACAGTGTCATCCATGGATTCAAACACCACTTCGTCATGAGATTCTACATGAGGTCTCTTTTGAGTGGCCATATCCTGTTCCTCATTTTTCCTCTTCAGAGCTCCATTGTCTTTTTGACCCATCACCTCTTGACCCTACAACAATCCAAAAGTACAGAGAGCCAGTGAGTGAACCAGTTCCAGTATTTGACCTGTTCTACATGCTTTTGACACAACCATTCTGTCCAGAAATTGGAGTCGCAGGACTGGTTTTAGTAGTCAGAACTGAGTGATTCATGCCATCCTCAAGCTCGTTGCCATCCTCCTCATCCTTCCTGATAGCAGCATTCTCAGTTTGCATGCTCTTGTTGCAAACCCCTGGCCCAGTGGCCAAAGACCTGCATCAGAGAACCAAAAGACAAGAAACCTTTTGTGGTGAACTACGGTCTGTGCAATCATCTGCACACATCTAAAACCTAAAAAATTGATTACTGTCTGGATCCATGGAGTCACAAGGCAATCAAGAAAACTATTACAGACAAAAGAAGCCAAAAAATCAAATGTGAAAAGATAACCCCGAGAGACACAGAGAGAGAGAGACACACACACGCGCACACACACACACACACACATACACACACACAAAATGAGGCACACATTCTCAATTGACAGAGCAAGTAGCAGAACACGACCAATAACCTCGCAGCTAGGACTAGTGGACCACATTACAAGACGAGTTTTTCTTCCGCGAAGAAGAGATCAAATCACAGGAATGACACAGAATCACGAGCTGCTGGAAATCAATTCGCAAACGAGTTTAGGATAGGTTTATAGCACCTTGGAGAAGGCTCAGGACGAACAGGCCGTCGCCGTGTAGGCGGCGTTCCGACAACATCATCCAGATCGGCTGCCACAACATCCTCCAACTTGTCCAGCAACTGAATCAGATCCTCTCTCTTTATGGGGCCATAATTGTGAAGAAGTTCCTTGAATCCGACACCTCCATCCCGAGCAGCAGTAGTAGCAGCGGCCGTGCTGCTGCTCCGCAGCATCCACGTGAGACGAGAATCTCCGTCTCTAGTCTCTTTCACTCCTTGCACAAAAGTGCGTGCCATCCTCCTCCTACATACTCGACCTGACTACGTAATGTCCGGACCACTGATAGCAGCAACACAAGAACCTACTGTCGAAGGCGGGGAAAAAAACAAAACAAAAACAAATCAAAATCGAACTAGCGCCGTCACAAGAAGATGAGGATACCAAGATACATACACGGCGTGCAGCAATTGCGGGGCTCAAAAACAGCAACTTGGCAAGGAAAATCAAAACGAAAACACAAACACAGGTGTTTTCTCTAAGGAAAGGAAGGAGAGGGACGAACAGTAAACCAAGACCACAACGAAAAAGGAACCAGTAATACAGACGCAATAATGAACGGAGGAGGTAGTTAAGACATTCGATAGAAAGAGGAAGAAGAGGAGAATGCAATCGAATAGAAGAAGAAGAAAAAGGAAGTCACATTGCGACGAGAGATGCGGGAGAAATGCAAGCATTCAGCTCCGTTCCAAGAGGCAAAACGCATCGCGAAACACCAACAAGAGAGCAAAAGGAAACATGCAAACACGACGCCTCTTGAACCCTATTCACTAGGTACCTCTTCAATCCGGAGATGTAGGTACCTACGTACCTACCTCCTCGAATAGGTACCTAACTTACTTCTTCTTTTCCTTTTTTTCTGTTTACTTTTCACTTTTGAAGACGATAGGTACGGTAAAAGTAAAAAGTAAAAAGTTATGATAGGAAAAAGACTAGCTATCATTTAAATATGGCGAATCTTTCCTTAAATTAGCAAAATTAGTCAAATTTACAGTAGAAAAAAAACAAATTTTCCAGGAATTTTGGCGATTTTTGGCTCGAAAAAAATGATAAAAATTGTCAGAAAGAATCACTGATCTTATCAAGAAAAAATGATAGAAAGTGAATATCCTTCAAATGTGGACTACATATTAATGCATTTTATTTTGTCTAATTTTTTTAATAATTTTTTATTAGGCTTAATAAAATCAATGGTGTGGTAAGATAACTTCCTGAATTTTCATTTTAAAAAGCTAAATTCCAGAAATCCTCACATTTTATGCAATATGAACAATGTACATGTATATTATATTGTGTTTTAATTTTAAACTTTTTCACAAGGAATGTAATTACTGGTTTATTTTTTTAATTAATTTTAGTGTTCAGTTCACACAACATACATTACATTTAATTAAATATCAATTTTTTAATGTTTCAAAAATGACAAAATATGGTTTTTTATGTTTAATATTTTTATAAATTTAATTTTTTTAAAAACAAGTAAAGATTGCAAACGTATTTTCCTTTTTAAAAGAAAATTGATTAACTCACAATGCAAATTACTGACTTCTCCTTTCATGGGATTTTTTCAATTTTGGTTTATAGATTTTCATAAAGCACAATCCATGACATTAATCTTTTTTGTTGTGGTAATTCTGAAACATGGAAAAAACAGTTTTTTAAGAAATCCATAAAAATACCGAGGGAAATATGGAAAATTAAATTGAAGGGAATTTATTAAGTGTTTTTAATTTCCATGCATCTGGGCCTTCAAATATAGTCTTGATTTATGTTGTGATTAATTCTTTTTAATTAAAATTTTAGATCTAGTGTATTAATTCTTTTTAATTTTATTTTTTGGCCACAAAAAGCCAATTTTTAGGGTTTGGTGATTTTATTCAATGTACTTCAATTACAAAACAAACTTGTATTGATAACAGATGATTGTACCCAAGTTCAAATGCCTTTGTCATTAGACCCTAAACACTAAACCCTACCATTCAACCCTAAACCCTATCACTTTACACCCATTTTCAAGTTTCTCATCCATTTTCAAGTTTCTCATCACCCTTTCATTCTCTTGCCTAGCCTTAAATGACATATGTCATTAGAATACCAACTTGAAAACACCCAATTGAGCCCATATCAACTTTTGGGACCAATTAACGAATGCAAAGCCCAAATGATAAGTCCATGAAGAGGTGGGTTTTAACACTTACTTCTTAATCCCTAAACATTAGGGGAAGATAGAAATAAATTGAACACTTTTTATAATCACACCTTTGGTGACCATTTTTTTTTTTTGGTGACACTAACGAATTGTGATTTAAATGTGTATAATCACATTCCATGTAGACCTTATAAAATTGTGACTATAGGTAAAAAAAAATTATATAACAATTTTTTATGCTAAAATAAAGGTGCCAATTGATTAAATTTTCTACATGACTTATTATAAGCTTTATTATGCATTATTAGACTTGAAGAAGATTGTGATTTTCATTTTTTTAATGTGACAATTTACATTCAGTTTGAGCTCTTTAACTATTCGCTTGTGCATTTTGTCAATTAGATTTTTTAATTAAATTTTTTTCGCTTTCTTGGGAAGCTTGCATATCTTTTGCTTGTTTACATTGAATTGTTTTATTTTTTATTTTCAACTAGATTTTTTCTTGTTAGTTTGCACAATTTGAACACAAAGCAACACTGACATTGTTGAACTACAATTTACAAAACCTTAATATTTACCCTAGAGTTTTCCCATTATAATCACATTTACAAAAAAAACTTTGTAAATATTTTGTGCTACTAATGAATGTGATAATGATTCTAAGGAATGATGTTTCTTACTAAAATGGATCATTATCAAAAATTGTGTGACACAATCAAGAATGTGACTGAAAAGGGGGTTAATTGTTCACCAAAAAAAAAGACCAAATTGGTTTGTCTTAACATTTAAAAGTTAATTTTTAAATTTCAGAGTTAAAAATTCACATGCCAAAATTCAAATTTAAAAACATAATAATTATTTGGCACATGTTTATGTGTCAAAGTATTACAATAAATGAAAAATGTTTTTGCCAGGCCACATACTAACTTGAAAGTTAGTCTTACATTGCTATTATGGTTTTTTAAAAACTTGATTTTTTGTTGGGTTGTTTCTAAACATTGTAGATATTTCATCCATAGTCCCAAGTGAGAGGAGAAAGCTACAACCACCCTATTGTTCAATAGTTGTGTAAAATATCATAATTTTAAAATTTTAACTAAATAAGGTTGTATGGGAACTCAAATTGATTCTTGTCATTAAAAAATAAAATTGGTTGAAAAATGGAAAATCTTTGGTGTTGAAAGTGCAAATCTATTAATTATAACTATTTTTTTAATTTTTTAGATTTTTGGAAAATTTGGCCTAACTAAATCCCTTCTTCTTTCTTGGGCAGGCAAAATTATTAATATATTCCAAATATACTTAGGAAATTTTTGTCAAGGTTTTACATTTAGGTGGGTAAAACCCAACAATTGGGGGCATTCCCAAAATAAGGTGCCTAGGACATGGCCGTAACCTAGCATTTTGGGAACATACTATGATGGCTTTCACCTATTGTAAAAAATGAAACAAAGGTTATCATGAATGTAAAAAATTGATAGAATTTTCATGTGTATGTGGAAGGTGCCTTACTCTTGTTAATTTGTCTACTGCAATTCGACTTTTCATGCTCACCTTTTGATGCAACATTATATTGAGTTTGATGTTCGTACCATAATTATGTTAGAAAAGCTATTAGGGTTAGGATTCTTTGACACCATAGCAGGTCATTTGGCTCTCATTAAGTCACTTTTTTTTATTCTTGGGAAAGGGGGGGGGGGGGGGGTTTGGGCCTTCCTTCATTTTTTTGAGGGGTTTTCCTTTTTTTTTTAGGATTTTGGGCTTTTTTCCCTCCCCCATTAGTTTTTCATTT
>Ga0116227_10002449_pt1 | contig 42219 bp, 39 predicted proteins | sample S1TSphgellanicum_FD_89693 | JGI IMG/M metagenome (GOLD analysis project Ga0116227, IMG submission 89693) | Host-associated microbial communities from peat moss isolated from Minnesota, USA - S1T2_Fb - Sphagnum magellanicum MG | ecosystem: Host-associated > Plants > Peat moss > Unclassified... | reverse complement strand
TATGTCCTATTTTAGCCATGTAGTTGGTGCAATTCCCAACATCCCACACATATGCCACATTTGATGAAAAGTGCAAGATTATTCCCACAATTGAACAATCCATTGCATTGTGTAGACTTTAACTTTAATGTGTTGGTCATGTTGGGCACTTAGATCGTACCTTTGAGGGTGGGCGTTGGCGGTTGCTCCCATCTACACAATCACCGCCTTTGCAAGCTACTCCAACTTGAATGTCCTTCCCTAACATATCAGGATTCTGCCCCATATCCTCTCCTACTAGCACATAGTTGGGGACATGTGAAGGGGCAACACCATCCACTTGTTGGCCCACCCCTTTTCCTGTAGACATATGATGGGCTTTTGGAACTAATTGTGTGGATAATGTGGAACTTTTAACCATTGTTGTACCTGACCCTTGTCCATCAAGATCTGAATGGAGAACCTCATGCAGGCTCTTTGCAACACCAAGAATCTCAAGGGATCCAATCCTTGCAGTAACATCTACCTCTTCAATGTTTATAGTGGCTGCAACAGATTTTGGGTTTCTCACATTCACACCATCTTCTTGACATGCTAGCAATTGTTGCATGAAACTTTCTACCTTAGCATTTAATTTATCCATCCCTTCAAGAACTTGGGAGACTTAGCCACTCATCTCTGGCAGCTTCTTTTCAATGGCAGTCATTCGAGAAAACAAATTGGGAGATTGTGATGCCTGCCCAATAAACCCATCAAAAGATCCTTATAAATCCAACATAAGTATTCCACTTACTAATTACTATCAAACTCATGAAGACAGAAATAAAAATGAAACATCTAGGAAAACTCATTAGATACCCAGATGTGCCACTAGAATCTAGTCCCACAGTAGCCATCTCAGATATTGATGGGCTTCGACGATGTTTGGATTTTTGCATTCACCCATTTTAGACATCATTTAGTGCTCAACATTCTATGTGGCATGTGGGTGCATAATAACTTCAACATTTTGTAGTTTCCATTTGGCCATCACAAAGGATTTGGGTTTTAGGGTTAACTTGCCAATTTTGCTTCTATAGATGCCTTACCACCACGCCCAAGGTGGCTTACATTTGCAACTGCCCCTCTTACATCAACCATGTGTTCACTTTTAGTCTTGGTGTCACGTTGTTGCCAATATATGACTAGTTTGTCCCATTGTTCTCGGTCCACTCCAAGTGGGCAGGCTTTGGCACCTTTCTGTGCATACCTTCTTTTTAAGCGTGCTCTTTCTCCTTTCATAAATCACCTTACATAATCCCTAAAGCCAGTAGCACTTAATTCACCACCTAGGTATTCAAATTTCCCATCCAATTGCAAGCGAAGTCTAGCCATGTCTACAAGGTCTTGTTCTGTAACCTTAACCACTACCATGTTCAAAACCCGAGGTGCTAGCGACCTAATCGCACCATCCCATGCATCCTTCCCTTCACATGCACCATCAATTTTGCCATGCCTTGTCACTTGCACCTTATGAGGTGGCAAGCCTTTCTCCTTTCGTTCTGTAGCTTCAAATTCTATAACTCGCTTTGAAGCCCGTTGTTGCATACGACTTCTAGCCAAAACCTTGAGTTGGGCATCTGCTTCTATTTCATTGTCCAAGGCCATGTCTGGTGCTGGTGTTTTTGGGTGTTGCCCCATTTGGGCTTCTACTACTTGCCCACCCATCGGTGATTGTGGTTGCACCCTTTGATTATAACACCTTCCAAACAATGCATTGTTTGACATAAGTAATGTAAAATTCTAACAAATTGTAATGTCCCCCCTTAGGCATAAGATTTCAAAACTCCCAATATCAATAGCTTGCATGGGGAAATTCAATTAAAGTGAAGGATATTTGAAAAGAAAACCATGCAAAGGTAAATTATATTAACAAGGCCATTAACTAATTAAAAATGTGTTAACTTATCTAATTGTCAATATTGCAAGAATTTGCCAAACACATGAAATTCGTTAAGAGTCATGTTCAATTATGCATATGATTAGTGGACTTTAGAGAATATCCTTTCTTCCAAAAGAGTCAGCTTGAATTTAAACCATTAAATTGACTCTTCAAACACCACTATAATATTTCACAATTGTGCCAATGAAAAATGGATAACCCTGCACCATAATGTTTGTTTTCGCACTTGTCTTTCCCAATAATTCCTCTAGCCATCCACTTCATCCAACTAAACACAATAGAAATATTGTCACACAATCATTTATTTTTCTCATCATCCATATTGCTCTTAAGTTTTGTTGTTGCAATAATTGTGATTTTAAGTCCAACCACAACAATAATCAAATGTCCACAAACATCATCATCACTACATCCAGTCATTGTTTCATAGATGTGAATTTCACCTTAGATCTAGCAAATGTACCCATAAATTAAATACTTCCAAAACAAATCTCACATCTATTAGGTTAGTAACATATCACAAAATACAAAAACTTATAAAAAAATGATACATGTTCCCCAACAACATTAGGCCTCTATATACTTTGAGAAATAAACTTTAAATCTATTGGGTTAACAACAATATGCCAAATATAAGCCCCCAAAAAAAAAAAACGAAACTTATTAAAACCAACAACACCATGTCTTTACAAACATAAAACATTGGGACTTTGAAAAAAAAAATAAAATCTCATATATCAATAACATACCACATACTTAAAATGTTTGTCAATTTGCTTCCATGTCCTTCTTGATCAAATAATTTCAATTTATCATCAAGATTTTTTTTTTTGGTAGGATATTATGCCTTTTCATCCTTCCCCCACCTATCACATCTTTCTTTCACCATTTCTTTTACCTCCATCTTATCCGAACTATCCATTCCTTTATCTCACATGTCCTTTAAACCTTTCTTGTGTAGGGTGCAATAAGCCAACTACCAAATTAGTTATCCATTGGCAATTTACATCCACCATCATTGATCATTCCATGATCAATCTTTTGTTAAAAAGAAAATGTAGCGTGTGGTCTTTATGTGGGGTAAACCCCTAAGATGAAAGCATCACCAAAATAAAGGGTATGCCTAAGGTGGTAGCTAAAGGGGTGTCTCAAATTTCAATGATGTTTTAAAGGTTTACTTTACATTTTCAAGCATAGGTCCAATGGATAGGGCATTAGAAAAAAGGTATATGTTATGCCCTAAGATTTGAGCTTGTAGTTCAATTTAAACAAAATTAAGTCCTCTACATGTTGACATAGTTTTGTCTATTTACAATAGAAAGGTATGCAGAACACATGTGAAAAAATGAAATGTTTGTTGGACATGAACTATGCACATCGATTAACAATTTCATAATCACCATTGTTGGGTATGACATTGTCACATCCAACTTGAAAAAAATATGTTAAACATATGAATTACTACAAAACATACTACACAATGATAGATCAATGACTAATTATAAAAAAATTTACAACCTAAATGATTAAAAACGTCAAACTTGGAAGTTCCAAAAGAAAATAATTGAAATCTATTTGTATTTATTTGTATCAATCTATTTTGGTAAATTTTAATGGCCTTGTTGAAATTATGGTCATTTTTTGTGAATACCTCTTGAAATGTTTTCTCCTTTTTAAACCTATGATTTTATATAAAAATAATAATGCCACGTTCAACTATACAACTTGTGAGATGCCCACCCATTGGTTCAACTCATGACTTCACAAAATAAAAACCTATATCCAGGTATGTGCATCACTAATGTATGAAAAACCAAAGGTGTACCTAAATAGGTCTTCGTGTTTTATTTTTCCAACTAATGTTCATTGATCATGTCATCATGTACGTAGATCTATACCTTAATTAATATATATTTTCCATATACACCCATGTACCCATTGAACATTGGTTATGAATATTATTTTAAACATGAGTACTTGAAGATAAAATAAAAGGATTTGAAACAAATTCATATTATAATAAATAATGCATAAATAGTTCGAATGAAAACTAGAAATTTGACAATTCATCAATTAAGATTGGATCATCTTCAAAATGACATATAATATTTGCACATTCAAACATTTTTTTAGCATTATTCTCAATGAGTCATGTTTAACATTCCTCACATTTACTTTCTTTCATTTCTTGGTCAAGTTGCAAGAATTTGGTTTAATTAAAGCTTCACCTATTTCACCCATGTTTGTCTTTTACAATGTTTTCCATCACTATAGAAAAAATAGAGTTCCCCCATCCTCTAGCCTTCCATATGTGTTTATTTTGCAACCCATCAATATAATGCATGTATCTATGAGTGTTGCGTTGGTTTTTTTAAAAATATATAATTTATATAAAACCTCTAATTCATGTTCTTTGGAATTTAACTAATCAAAACACCAACGATCATGTATATTTTGGATTTAAAAAAATAATAGACCTTCTTGTCACATGTATTTGCAAACATCTTCAAAAGTCAATGAAAGTAGGTACTAGTTCTTTCAATTATTTAATCTCTAGTCACAAGAGTTGGGGTTATGTGGGTAGAAAATTGACCAAGTAACCTTCAAAGAACCATTGATGAAATCAAACATGGGTGCAAAATTAAAAGTTGCAATTGATCTATTTTGAGGATGTACTAAATAATGACTTTCAATCTAAACATTCATTTATGATTTTGTTAAATTTTTCATGTGTAAAATGTTTTATGATGATTGATTCTTGCAATGTGTAATGGGTTGGTTTACTAACATGTAAACTTGCACATGTTAAAAACTTACACACCCAAGCATAGAATCCATTCATGACATTTCCCTATAAACGAATGTAGGGGTTAAATGCTTGTCCTCTAAACTGAATATCTTGCCTCAACCATTACTTGCATTGGCATTTTGAAATCTTTGAACAATCGAGAAGTAAAGGTTGTTATTCAACAAACAATGAAAGCTTACTACCACTTCACTTACCAAAACAAGAATGATAGAAATTGAAAGCTTCCACTTATCCTTGGACATAATCAATCTTCCACATGTTCTATGACAAGTTCAGGTAGCCTTGCTTGCATTGATTCTTTTTTGCAAATAGGTAACGTTCTCCAAAACAAATCAAAGTGAAAACCATCAATTTGGTGAAATCATTAATTGTGGCAACCATTGAGTCCCAACAAAGCTAATTTTTACATAATGTTGGAAACATTAACCAAAGGTACATACACCTAACTATTTACCCACCAACTTTTGTTGAAAAAAAGAAAACCAACCATCATTGATATTCACCTTTTGATATGTGTCTATGGTCATGAACAAAAATGGAAACACAATGTTGTGTGGATTGCCTTTGTGTATATCGTTTGAAAACTCAATTTTTTTATCATATGATAGGTGCACATGTTATTTTCATTCAATCCTTGCAAAGCAAAAGATTTAGCCCCTTGTAAACACCATTATTTCTAATTTCACATGAAAATCAATCTTCTTCCTTGGTTAGTTTTTATGAAAGGCATAACAACTTTTTAAATGACACAAATAAAGGGAAATAACTACTATGGTCAAGACCTAGGAGATTAATTTTTCCCTTATAATGACAAATTTATTCAATTGCTTTCATCGATGAACAAATGATTTCATGCATATATATATCCCAAATCGAAACTTGAAATACCAAATGCATAAAAAGGCTCCCCTTTCCAACTTGAAATTCAAGAAATAGAAAAGCATTCCATTTCAAGTGGGAATTATAATAATGTGAATGATTACTTATCAATTATTATTTTTATTGGTTCATGCCTTTAAGCAAATACTAGGCATTCACTTGGCTCTATAACACATGAATGTTAGAAATAACTTACACCTTATGGACATAAATAGGTGATCCTCAATCACTCTCTTTTATACATCACTTAAAAGTTCTTAGTACTAGATGTTTGAAAAATTAAATATTTTATAATACGATAAGGGGAGGCAAATGATTCCATGTATTAGTTATTTCAAAGTTATATTCCATTGTTTATATGCATTTCATTTTATTTCATGCATGCAAAATTTTGGTTTAATCTTATGTTAAGGAATACAAATTGTCATGTATAAAACAAATGAAGTAATCTAAAATAAAATTATTTTAAATAAAATGAAAATATTCTAAATATTATGGCATGCATGGAACTCATGTATTTTACACACCTTTACTATTTGGCCATGTTTTTAAACAAAGATTATGTATTTCACTTGGCTTTATAACACCTTAACACTAGAAATATAGCTTCACTTCATACACAAAAATAGGTGATAAAACACATGTACAAAATACATGGTAATTTATAAATAATTAATTAAAAGACCATGTATTTTGGACCTAAGTCTCTAGAAGTAAAAGTAAGTGAAAACAAATGATTTGTTATTTTCTTTATTTCAAAGTTTAATTATATATATTGTTGTGCCTCTTATTTTGTTTCATTCATGCATAATTTTGGGTGGAATTACAATTTTATTTTAATGAATGTAACACCCTTGGCCTTAGGGGCAAAGTTCTCTTATGTTCCCATATGGTCTTAAATAGGTTATAATTATTTTTAATTTTAATTTTAGGATTTTAATTTTCACCATAATCCAATGTGAAAATTATGTTTAAAATTAAGAGATATATATATATATATATATATATCATAGCATGGATCTCATGGGTCCCCCTTCCCCCCGCCACCGGGTCCAAAGGGAAACAAGTCTGTCCATAGGACTATAGACTATACCTCTGGAATTTTCCACGTCAGCTAAATTGCCATCGGCACCTTATCTAGACCGTGGGGCCGTGGGGTCTGAGGATGATGTGTCAGTCTCTCACTGGTTGGGTTTTGTCTCTCGTCCTCTCATCCTTGTCGTTTCCAGAGCCCAAATGGAAAACAGGTTGAGAAGCGAGAAGCGACCTCTGGAAGAAGACGCAGAGAAGAGAAGAGAGAGAGAGAGAGAGAGCGTGCGCGAGGCTTGTGGTCGTGGGGTTGCGGGATTTTCCAGTAGCATCATCAGATCGCCGGGGGAAGGAGGCGATGGCAGCCTCTCTTCGCCTGCCATCAACATCTCTTTTGGATGTCAGAAGACCTGGTACACAACTTTGTAGCTCGCGATTTGGTCAACATTTGCAGCAGCTACAACAACAACAGCAACAACAACAACAAGTTTCGTCTCGGTTTCGCTCCTGTGCAGCTTCTCTTTCTGGTCAGTATATGAATTGTCATCGTCGTCTTTTTTTTTTTTCTTTCTGATTTCCACCTTCTCATTGCTAACCTTTTTCTTCGAGGAAGTATAGAACTTTTTCTTGCTAGGAAAGATGACCGGCTTCGCTCCCGTGCTTCTCTTTCTGGTCATCGTATTGTCATCCTCGTCTTTTTCTTTTTCCACCTCCTCATCATTAACCTTTTTCTTCGAGGAAGTCTCGAATTTTTCCTTGTAGGAAAGATGGCCGGTTTCGCTCCCGTGCTTCTCTTTCTGGTCATCGTATTGTCATCGTCGTCTTTTTCTGTTTCCACCTCCTCATTGCTAACCATTTTCTTCGAGGAAGTGTTGAATTTTTTCTTGTAGGAAGATGGCCGGTTTCGCTCCCGTGCTTCTCTTTCTGGTCATCGTCGTCTTTTTCTGTTTCCACCTCCTCATTGCTAACCTTTTTCTTTGAGGAATTGGAATTTTTCTTGTAGGAAAGATGATAGTATTTTGGTTTTCGCAAGGAAAAACAAAAATAAGCCGTGCTCCTTCTTCTCCTTCTTCTTCACATTGTTTTCGTTTTTGGTCTGGATTCGGTGCTTGCAACTACCTGCATCCGTTTGTAAAATCCGTGAGTGGAGATGGTCCGGGTTTGAAACTGGTGGTTGTAGTCACGCTTGTCACTCAAGAGAGCTGGCGGGCTAGTTTTCCTTGTTTACAATTCGCAGACGGCGCTCTCGTATTCTTCTTTGGTTCAATACCTTTTCTAGAATGAAAAAAAAACAGAGATAACGTCAGTGGTTCTTCACTATACTAGAAACACTCAGAATTGTCAGTCGACTTTCAAGTCCGGATGATGACATTTCTGGTCCCAATTTTCAAAGGCAAGATTATGAGAATTTCTTAGCCAGGACTTCCTAGTTCAACAAGCTTTGCAGATTTGTGCAAGAATCGAGAAGCTCTAGCCCAATCTTAAACAAGGAACTTATATCAGAAGAACAAAGTTCAAATGGACTTCCTCACTAAGGGTAAACAAGCTTTCAAAAAAGTTCTCTGTTGCGCAGATGTGCAATCTGTTTGGATGGCTATGCATCAGAAACTCATAGGTCTTTTTGTTATGCACCTTCTTTCAGATCTCTCGGGACAAAATATCACACTCAAAACCATCAAAACCATGTCAAACATATGTTGAAAACAATATTCTCAAAATCTTTTGTGGTGTTTTGGTGTTGTATATTCATTTCTTGAACTTCAGTTTTCTGATTGACAAATGCAGTGTGTGCTCAAAGGCAGTTGTCAAAGAGAATGTGGCCAGCAAGAGTAATCAAAGTGAAAGCCCAGACGGAGCAGAGCACTGAGCAGGGGTCAACAGCAGCAGATGATGAGGTCTGTGAGCTGGTGAATGGAACTGATGTGGAGTTGGGTGAAGGCTCTGAATCTTTCCAAGCCTACTTCATTCAGGCCATCAAAAACAACAATGGTGCAGGAGTCCTTCTGTTAACAGATGTCTATGGCCACCAACACAGTCCAACTCGAGATTTTGTGTACCGTCTTGCCTGCTTTGGCTACAAGTGAGCCCTGCTGGAGATTTCTTCTCTGTTCCTCTTGGTTCAGTTATGCCTTTCAAGAGCTTCAGGAAACATCTGGTTACTATGCTATTTACTATATTAGACAATGCTATTTTTTCAGTTCAAAGCCTGGCAATTGATAGTACATAAGACTTGAGCTCAAAATATGGTTACTTATTATCAAACATGCTGGCAGGAGATGAAAAGTAACCTGATCTGTTTTGTATACTGCACTTGGCTACTATCATGCTCACTTCAAATAAATTTGCAGTCAAGCTTTGCACAACCCAACTGTTGATATGAGTATTTATGAGAATTTTCCTGGCTGTGTGTTTTGCAGTGTACTTGTTCCAGACCTCTTCCGTGGAAATCCATGGAGCAAACAGAAATCCAAAGAAAAGTTTGAAGAGTGGCGTGCAACTCATCCTCCAGACAGACTTGAAAATGACATAGACACATCGGCAGATTGGTTATCCCATGCACTATTTGAAGAAGGTGCAGTAACTAAGGGGCTGGGAATTGTAGGATTTTGCTTTGGAGGTGGTAAGGTGATTCAGGCTTTGGCAAGAGATACAAAAGGCAGATATACAACAGGAGTAACTTTCTATGGTACTAGGTTTGACCCTGCACTGGCAGTGCAGATAAAAGTGCCATTGCTTCTCATAACAGGAGATAAAGACCCATTATCACCGGTAGATGTTGTTCGTCAGGTGGAAAGCCAAGTGAAGGGCGCACAAGCTCGTGTGTACAAGGGGCGTGGCCATGGATTTGTCCACATGCCTGAGAGTGTTGAAGATGATGAAGATGCAGAAGATGCCTTTGAAGCAACGCGGAACTGGCTGCATGACCACTTACTTCCACAATAGAGCTCAAAAAGGAGGTGTGTAAAGCTTAACATAGACAACCTGGAATAATCTTGGTATTCTGATGTAAATGCATCAGAAAGGTGTGTGAAGCTTGAGTGAACCCTCTTTCTTCATGTTTGAATGCTTTCTTGCCATGAATTCTCAAAGTTTGTTCATGCCAGTCTATCTGGTGGGCACATTCCTATATTTGTTCACAAGCCAGGTATGATCCCACTATTTGGAACCCTTAGATGCCTGCCATGTTTCTAGACACTTAATTTCTGCACATTTGTACATTATTTTTTTCAAGCTTACCATTTTACACTAAGAATTCATGTGTATATTATTTGACCATGCAAACTTGAACAGCTACCAAGGATTGCCATGGAAGGTTTAGAATTCCATTGTTTGTCACAAAGGTCAGAGCCAGTGTAATCAAGAGAAGCTTCATCAGATCAAGGAAAAATTGGGCTCTTCTGGGTACCTCTCCTTTTTTTCTTACTGCCACAAACTCTAGTAAGGTTGGATCAGATTTGAAACGTAATTTACCCTGTTTTTTAACAGTTTTTTGAAGCAGAGTGTTGTTGGAGGTGCTGTGCAAGAGCTTATGAATGGAGCAGATAAGAGTCATGTTCATTCTTACAGCACTCAATTTTGGTGCACAATTCAAGGAATTTGCATTGAGACTTTTCTGTACAGGATCCAGAATTTGTTTGTAATGTATGCAAAATGAAATATGGTTTGATAGTTCTCCCTATGTGGTGAGTAAGAGAGCATCCCCATCCATGCACTGGTAAGAGCATGTTTTGGATGTAGAACAGAAAAGCACTTGTTGGTTTGGTTCAAAAAAATGGTTTTGGGACCAAACATATTTCCACAGGATGTGGTGGTTGGCAAAAGCCACAGCACGGTCTAGATCTTGTTGTGGATTGGCTGGATTGCTTGATTGGTCCCCACAGCACAATCTCTCACTATTGTAGATTGGTCAGATTATTCAATTGGTCCACTTGGTTTGCTATTTCAATCTATCTCTCTACGCCCTTGTTGAATCAAAATTCTGCAGACCCTGACCCTTCTAAGTTCTTATAAATTGGTCCATTACCATCTCTAAGCCCCGAGTGCTTTTCTAGCATATAATACGAGAGCTTGAATTGCATCTTATTTGAATGCTTTGTGGAGTGTTGTGAACATGCCAGGACTGTGATTTGGATCTCATCTTCAACTACCACAAGGTTTGTCACCTTATTACCACTTATGGTCCCTTAGTCTCAAGCATTGTTTTGTTTGTTTGTATCTTTGGAAGATTCTTGAAATAATGATGCCAATTAGCAGCAACTTTGGGATGGAATCATGTTTCCTGCACTTAGGGTTTGATTCTCTCAAGTTCCAGAGCCTTGCAGTTCCTCCTGACTGCGGATTTTAAATTTGATCCATTCTAGTGATAACCAATCCACACGTGTATTGGCAAACCCGCCTCTCGTATGATTGCTTACTATGTCTATAGTAATGTTGATGCTATGTTTATTGTGCAGTGAAATTGAAAGTTCATTTCATCTTGCTTGTGCAGTGCAAGCTATAATGATTTGAAGTTTAGCCTGATGAGTCACAAGTTACAACCTTATTGCAAAAGCTTTAAAAATGAGATTACTATAGATATCCGTTATGTCTCCCGAGAGCTAGCTGACATCATCACCAATAAGTCTTCACAATACTTCTGAAATCACCTTCCCAGTAAGGAATGAACTCATTTCACCAGAATTTATGTGCAAAATGGTGTAAAGGCATTTTATGTATTGGTAAGTAGATACTTCCAGAGGCATGCCTAAACCCTAAACCCAAAACCCAATATCATCACTAAGCCTTCCCAATACATAAAGGCTCATGACAATGGAAACTATGTCCAAATGATCATAGTGGTTCTGATTCTAACTGTTGGGAAGTAGGTACTTTCAGAGGCATGCCTAAACCCTAAACCCTAAACCTAACATCATCACTAAGTCTTCCCAAATGCATAAAGGCTCAAAACAACAGAAACTATTTCCAAATGATCATGTGGTACAGTTTTTGAAGGCAACTAACTATCCAATCTAAGGAAATTACATGCTCAAGAGCAGTTTCCACACAGATGGGATCATGGGTTTTTTAGATCAATTGGGCATTTGAATGGAGCTGAGAGGTATGAGATCCCTAAACCCTAGAATGAGTTCTCTTCTGACATTCTCATCCTAGAGCCGCACCAAGAATCATGGGTCCGAGTGTGGCACTTCCTACCAAGGAGGCAGCTGTGCTGCGAGGCCATGAAGGGGCAGTGCTGGCAGTGAGATTCAACCATGATGGAAAGTACTGTCTGAGCTGTGGCAAGGACCGCACCCTTCGGCTATGGAATCCTCACAATGGTCTCCACATCAAGACATACTCTGGGCATGCTCGTGATGTTCGAGATGTGGCTGTCTCCAGGTACCCTAATTTTTCTCTTTTCTGATCCAGTTTTTTCCTGAAATCAAGGGATCTGTGTTGTTGCCATCTGTTCTGTGATTTCTTCTTCTGCTACTCCTTCTGTACACAGCTCAGTTACAGCTCCATGAACAATGACTTTGAATCTTGTCTTCTTCGGGTGGTGGTGACAAAAGTGACAATGCAAAGCTGAGCTCATGTGGAGGTGATCGCCAGCTTTTCTATTGGGATGTCACCACTGGTCGTATCATCCGCAAGTTTCGAGGCCATGACAGTGAGGTGTGCTTCATCACCAACTCTGACTGTCTTCTCAACCCACATGATGAGATTGGTCCTCTGAGTACATGAGTGTATCAGAACAGGAAGTCTGTTCCTTCCTACTTGCCTCTCTTGACATTCTTCATGAACTTTCTATTACTTAAGCTTATGGCTCACAGTTTTAAGATCTGAGCAAGTGCAGCTCAAGGGTTTTAGGGTTCTTCTCCCCTTAACCCTAATCCCTCGAGCATGTTTTAACATCAAATTGTCTCTAGCTCTGTGAGCACAAGGTTTTGGCAAGCAAGCTTTATGAAGCACACAGACACTCTGATTTATGGTGGATTGATTTTTCCTTCATGCAGATAAATTCTGTGAAGTTCAATGAGTTTGCGGCAGCTATCATATCAGGAGGGTATGACCGCTCTGTGCGTGCATGGGACTGTCGGTCTCATAGCATGGAACCTATACAGGTACAACCTTCCAAATTGTGCATTATTAACTGTAATTATGTAGGAAGTTCATTGCATCCACCTCCCGAGTATCCCAACTTGCATGTCTGATCATATCATTAATTCAGTCATACTTTTATTCAGTTTGATCTGGACCTGCCTGAATGAAGCACTACTGTTGTCTGTGGCTGCTCCTTGGGGTTTTAGGGTTTGAACTGGTTTTGGTTTGGTGGGTCACAAATGCTGTGGAAATTTGTCAGATTATCGACACATTTGGTGACAGTGTGACATCAGTTGCAGTGACAAAGACAGAGATTATTGCTGGGTGTGTGGATGGAACCGTTCGCACCTTTGACATTCGCAATGGCAGGTATAAGAGTTTTACACCTATTATCTCATGTCTGTAGTGACTGTGTTCACAAATCATGATGTGACCTGCATATGATCTATACTGAGTAATCTCAGAGTTGATTGGCAGGGAAGTGGTGGATGAGCTAGGGCAGGCTGTTAATAGTGTGGCATTGTCTAATGACGAGAACTGTGTGCTGGCAAGTTGCTTAGATTCCACCATTCGCCTCCTTGACAGGTGCTCTCAATATCCTGCTCTCTTACATTGCTGTAAAGCTGATCATTTCTTTTAGAATTCTTATGCTCACTACCGCCTGTGATTTGGTGTCATTTTTAGGGCATCAGGGGAGCTTTTGCAGGAGTACAAAGGTCATGACAACAAGGTTAGTCAGTCATCCTGTTATAGCAAAGCTTGGATGCTTTTATCCTTAACCCTGTATCAGAAATACTCATGATCAAGCCTGTGAGTGTGGCAATGAAGCAGACTGTGACTCACAATTTGATTTGTTGCGTGTTTTATTCAACAATTTGGGGTACTGTTGCAGTCATACAAGATGGATAGCTGCCTTACCAACTCAGACGCCCATGTTGTGAGTGGATCTGAAGATGGAAATGTTATTTTTTGGGATCTGGTGGATGGCTCCATAGTTGCCTCCTTCAAAGCCCATCCCTCAGTGGTAATGCTGGTCATATCCTTTTTGGAGCACCTGTGTTGATAATCAAAGTAGAAGGTGTGCTCTCTGATATTTTGGCACTTTTGAGGAAGCAGGAAGCTAGCTTGATGTGTACAACAACCATCTGGCATAGAAGTAGTTTGCCAAAAATCATAGAGAGGCCTCACATTTGTTCAATCCATGTTCTTTGTGGAAAGTAAGTACAACAGATATAACTTTATATTTTTCCATTGATAGTGGTGATGGTTGAATTTTTGTGGCAGGTAACAAGTGTGTCATATCACCCAAGCGAATCTCGCATGCTTACAGCTTCAGTTGACAGCACTGTCCGAGTGTGGAAATCTTGATACTGGACTCTTGTGAATAATCCCTCTCTCTTTTAGCTTGCCAACAGAGGATAGGAGAATGTACCATAATGCAATCACATACATGGAGTTGGATGTTTGATGATGTTATTATTCAGGCCTTACCCTCACAAGTAGTACTGTCTCTCTCATGCTTCAAGACTGGGTCTTCTCATTGCTTCCAGAAATGTGACAGAAAAACTGAGGATGCAGATTTTTGTATGACTCTTTGCCTTAAAAATTTGAGCAGATTATTATATAATTGCATCTCTCCTTCATCTGTTTTGTCCTTTGTTCTTCTCTTTCTTCTTGTCCTTTTCATCCTTGGTAGTCTCATCTTTCTTGTCCTGTATGATATATGTCAAACCCAATCTCTTTTTAAGTATTTCCTACTCCAGCAGTTCTTCCGAGATTGGTGTGAGTTTCGTTGGCTCTCATAACATTGAACACCTCCTCCTCCTCCAATGTCCTAACCTAGGTCAATTCCTGTGAAAAGAAAATTCTGAATTGTAAGAGGATACTATATCTGCTTGACTTTTGTATTGTGGCCTTATCCCTGCAATGCTCTCGATATGTTTGACTAAAAGCTCTTGGTGGGATTTGATTTTCCTTGCTGGCAGGAGCTGGTTGAAATGAAAGAGGAGATCCCTACCTAGTACTTAGGTAGCAGCCTTACCTATAGGCTGCACAGCCTTCACACTGTATCGCCATCTTCAAAACTAATGTCTTGATCCTGGACCTTGCAGTCTGCTTCTGATTGTCTAATGTTCATGTCATGTACAAACCAGTCTGGGGTGCTTCTTTGATTTTTCAAAGAAACACCGGTTCTGGGTATTTCAAAAAATCAGAATCAAAGAACTGGTTGGTTCCTGGTATTTGAAAAACATCAGAATCAAAGAACTGCCAGTTCTGGGTAATTTCAAAACCCTCAAAGAACTGCCAGTTTTCTGAAAGAACCATGTTCTTTGACTTCATAAATTTTTGCTGGGTCAGTTCTGGGGGTGGGTACCATGAAAAATTTACTTGCCAGGTCAGTTCTGGGGGTGGGGTTTTTGTGAAATGGGAACTGCTGGTGATATACCTATGTATCCAGTCTGAAAACTGGCAAAGAACCAGTGCTGCCTGAAAGAACTGCCCAACACCGGTACAAAGCAGAAACCCATCATGTTATCTCTACAGGTCCATGCAGGATATATACATTTCTCTGGTGTTGCTTCCCAATACCCACAACTGTATCATGCTATCTCTACAGGTGTACGGTGGATATATACATTTCTCTGGTGTTGCTTCACAACATCCACAGCCATTACTCGAGATTCTTAGCTGATTGATAAGGGTAAATGAACCTGATGTGAATGACTTAGTTGAAGAATTTTTGTTTTCTCTCAGCAGCTATTTAAGTATGATAGGATTTGGAGTGAGAAGTGAGTGTATAGATCTACAGTTTTCTGGATTCAATTCACTATTTGTAATTTCATATGGCTTCAGCATTTCAGTATCTGTTGTGTCATTGAATCTTGGGTGGCAATTTGAATGCTGTTGCTGCTGCACAAATGTGTGCAATGGTGTTGTATGGGAAGATGCAACGATGCCTACATTTGGTTTTCCTCACATGGTGTTGTTTGAAGGATGGATTTGGGATTGCCAGATGATGTAATATGTGTATCTTAACTCCTTAGTCTCTCTCTTGTCTTCTATACTGTGCAGGAAGGCAGCAATGTTGAATCTCTGAGCACAGAAATTTCACTGATGTCAGGATTTTTCTGCAGGATAGAGGAAGAAATTTGGGCTGATTTTCTGCTTCATGGAAGATGAATGTCCCATGCTAAAGCTCATGCCCTGTGACCAACAGCAATTTTTGTTTTTTGTTTTTGCAGACCAGTGCGATTTGAATGCCATCAGAGCAGGTCTGGTAAGATTGCACCATTAAGACTATGTCACTTCAGATTGATTTATGCTTATTCAACTTATAGTTTCCTACTGAGTCTTTATAAAAGGCTACTAGGTGCAGCTGATTCTTATCCAACTATATACAACAGAACAAAAGTAGCAAATTGATGTCCATCATCATCTTTAGCTATTGTAACAAATGCCTAGTTTTTGCACCCCATAACTTGCATCAGATTTCTTAGTCTTATAACTGATAGTAACAGAAGGGTTGCCAGTTTTTAAAGCTATGTGACTTGGTTTTCATCTTCTTAAGGAGTTTTGATGCTACGCATGACATGAGGATTGATGCAAAGTTTGACAGACTTTGTTTCTATGATAGTCCCTATCTAAAAGGGCTTCACCCAGCTCAGATGAAGCTTAATTAGTAGTAGAAGTATCTAGTATAATCAGGACCAAGGGCAAATGTTACAGGATAGAGGTCTTCCTTCGGCTCTTCAGGCTTCTTTGCCTCCACTTTCTCTTGTGCTTTGGGCTCCTCCTCCTTCTTTTCCTGTTTTTCGCCTTCTGTTTTTGGAGCCTCCTCTTCTTTCTTTTCTTCCTCAGGTTCTTCTTTTTTCTCCTCCTTTGTTCCTTCTGTCTTCTCCTCTTCCAGCTCGGCCTCTTCCTTCTCTTCTTCTTTCTTCTCCTCTGCCTTTGGATCCTGTGAGACATCATCAGTGATCAGTAAACACATCAGGATCCTCTCTGAACTTCCAGTAGAAGTCAGTCCTTTATGGGCTGTTTTCACTGTTTCTCAATTCAACTGTTTCTTGTGGGTTCTACTCCTATCTGATGATGGTATTTGTGCAAGCATGAGGCAAGACAATCTTAGTATTCTCTGTTTTGATTTTGACTCTAAAAAACATTTATAGCCAAATCCTGAGAGTTTTTTCAGACAATTCATACCTCTTTTGCCTCCTCTTTGTTTTCTTCTGCCTTAGGGGCTTCCTCCTCCTTCTCTTGTGTCTTCTCTTCAGCTTTTGGGGCCTCCTCCTCCTCCTCCTTTTTCTCTCCCTTCTTTTCCTCAGGTGTCTCTTTCTTTTCTTCTTCAGCAGCACCCTTCTCCTCCTTTTTCTCTTTTGGGTTCTCCTCTGCCTTCTCCACTTTTTTGTCTTGTGTTTTCTCGTCTTTCAATTCCTGCTTAGGCTCTTCCTCCTTCTTAGGCTCCTCTGGCCAAAATGATGTAAGCTTTCCAGATTTGGAAACTCGTTTGAATACATCATTTGGCTGCACGGCACCTGTGACTGTCACTTTCTGTGCAGGAAAATCAATTGTGTACGAGATTACTCCTGCCAGAAAGGTAATGCTGTGAATTTGATGACCAAGGATTGTCTTAACAATAATCTTGTATCCAGGGTCAGTGAATCCACCGATCAAACCATTTTACAGCACAGTTCTTAGACTGTTCTGTTCCTTGATCAGTTTATAGAGAGAGAGAGAGAGGGAGGTTGGGAATTGATGTAATCTAATGTGAGAGAGTACCCGGTATTCGTTTGACAGCACGCTTGACAGAGCCTGCACACCCTTCACAGTGCATTATCACCTTCAGGATCACTGTTTGCACCTCAACTATCTGCACAAGAGATGTATGATCACCACCCACCCACCCATGAGACTGTTTATCTGCAGTGATCAAATCAATTCTGGTGGAAACAATTCTGGAGACTGAAGATGGAGTATGATGTTACATGAAGTTTCACTCTGGTAGCAGCAGCTGGTTAGCCAGCGACTTTTTTTCCATTCAAAATTGCAACTTGGGTATGTGATTCCTAGACCCTGCAGGCACTCTTCCATTCAAGATTGCAACTTTGGTATGTGATTCCTGGACACTGCAGGCACATTTTCATTCAAGATTGCAACTTGGGTATGTGATTCCTGGACATTGGAGGCAAAGAAAAATTGTTGATGATGATGTCCAAACTTCAAACAAGTCTAAAAACTGGAAAGGAGAGAAAGAGACACACTTGAGCAGCAGCAGCAGCAGCCATGGTGCCAACACACTTTGTTGGAATGTGAGAAGTTGCACAGAGAGAGAAAGAGAGAGAGAGCTTCTTTGGAGTGCAGATCACTCCCCAGCTCAATAACAGATTCTAACAGTTGCAGCAGCAGTAGCTTCTGTCTCCTGATATTTGAGTCAGCTGCTGATTGCTAAAAGGAAAATGTTGTTGGGATTGTGGGTTCTGTTTGAAGTGGAACTGCTTCAAGAAAAACAGGAAACTGGGCCTTCTTCACTCTTCCCAACAAGGGGAGCTGTTGCTGTTGATCAGCACTACTGACTGACAGACTGGGCCCCTTCTTCTTCGTCTCCACAAAGAGTCATCCTTTCTTGAGCTTCTCTTGACCATTTCTGCTTTAAGATAAGCTCCTTCTCTCTCTGCTTTACTGTTACATCATCAACAGGCAGCTTCAGGCACACTGTCCAACAGCATGCTACCAAACACTCTTCTTCTTTCTACTCTCTCTTGTTTCTCTCCTTCCTCTCTCTGCACATATGTACATTTGCCAAACCATTTGCCATTTCCTTTGGTTTTTTTGTCCAACAAAATGGGGGACCCACTGTTGTGTGTCATTTGCTGAGCATGTGCATTCAAGCTCTCTCTCTCTCTCTCTCTCTCTCTGTGTTGGTGAGGGAGGGGTATGTACTTTGGGCAACCCCCTTCCCCCACCTTCTTCAAATCAAATACATGCAGGCATTTTTTTTCTTTACTTTGCCTGCAAAGCCCTCCAGCTTCCCCCTACCTCTACAGATGTTTTGTTTTGCATCTGCCCTCCAAGCATCTGTTCCACATGATGACTTCCCAGATTCAGACACACACACAGTCCAACAATGTCATGTATTTTGCATGGTGGGGAAGAGGAGGAGATTACTAGTAGTGTCATACATCTTGCATGGGTGAGAGGGGGAGGAGGAGAATATTTTTGCAGGGTGGTAATGCAGATTTTTGCTGCAGCATCAGCAGCAGCTGGTGTGGATTGTTTTTCTGAATGGAAGTTTGTTGTTGTCTGGATTTTCTGAGCTGCTAATCTTGTCCTGGACAATTGGGCAGTTAGTAGAAGAAGAAGAGAATTCGGTCAATTCAGAAGTTAAGGAAGGGCAGATTGCAACAGAAAGCAAGTAATGTTTTCCTTCTCCTTCTTTTTCTTTCACAACAATTGTATGTTTTGAGGGACATGTAAGTACATGTATGAATGGTTTTTTTTTGTTTTTGTTTTTGTTTTTGTAGGTGTGTATTGCAATGGAAGTATTCGATTTCAACTCATCAATACTGGAGCTTTGTTTGATTGATACAGAAGCAGGAATTTCTGCAGCCGCAACAATCACACAAGGTACAATAATTAGATGCTGATTGCTCCAGGGAGAATTTTTTTAAGTTGAATAAATCTGGCAGAGAGAGAGAGTGAGTAGGTATGTACGAGTCTTTTAGAAATTGTGTGCACATAATGTGTTTTTTTTGTAAAAAATCTTTTAATTGCTCAGACACTCTCGAGAGTGGACCAAAAGGTTGAAATACTTCCTTTTTCTTTTCCCTTTTTTTTGTTCTAAAACTCCATAAAAGAAATGAGAGAGAGAGAGAGAGAACACAACTACTAATAAGTTGAAATTGTGATTGCACCCAAATGTTGAAAGGCAAAAACCCAAAAGGCAAAAAAAGCTGCAGGAATGTGCACAAGTTGAATCATTCCATGAAGGAGGAGATAGGACTGTCCACAAGTTAGATTTACTTAAACCCAAAAAAGCTTTTAGTACTTAGTAGGTGAGAGAGACACACTTGAGTGGAAAATAAGCATGAATGTTGGCACACAACCTGTCTGAATGAGATTTATTGGCTATGTCCAAAACTTGGGATAGAGGCATTGATGATCATCATTGGGATAGAGGCATCAACAATGAACCCTTGGGAGCACATTGCAGATCACATCGTATTTAATTCGTTGCTATTGTTTAGTGTTTGCTTTTGAAGGAGCTCTTTTTGGGTGGGTATAAGTAGAGGTGAAAAAACAAAAGTTGCAAATCATATCGTATTTAATTCGTTGCTATTGTTTAGTGTTTGCTTGAAGGAGCTCTTTTTGGGTGGGTATAAATAGAGGTGAAAAATCAAAAGTTGCAAATCATATCATATTTAATTCGTTGCTATTGTTTAGTGTTTGCTTGAAGGAACTTTTTTTGGGTGTTTACTCTTCTTGGGTGGGTATAATTAGAGGTGAAAAATTAAAAGTTGTATCTCACGATCGTATTTAATTCGTTGCTATTGTTTAGTGTTTACCTGAAGGAACTTTCTTTTGGGTGTGTATTCTTTTTGGGTGGGTATAATTAGAGGTGAAAAATCAAAAATTGTAGATCATGATCGTATTTAATTCATTGCTATTGTTTAGTGTTTGCTTGAAGGAACTTTTTTTTGGGGTGTTTACTCTTCTTGGGTGGGTATAATTAGAGTGAGAAATTAAAAGTTGTAGATCATGATCGTATTTAATTCGTTGCTATTGTTTAGTGTTTGCCTGAAGGAACTTTCTTTTGGGTGTGTATTCTTTTTGGGTGGGTATAATTAGAGGTGAAAAATCAAAAATTGTAGATCATGATTGTATTTAATTCATTGCTATAGTTTAGTGTTTGCTTGAAGGAGCTCTTTTTGGGTGCGTATAAATAGAGATGAAAAATCAAAAGTTGCAAATCATTTCATATTTAATTTGTTGCTATTGCTTAATTTTTGCTTCAAGGAACTTTTTTTGGGTGGGTATAGATAGAGCTAAAGAATTGAAGGTAGGTTGAATGGATGAGCCTTAGGCAAGAGAAGTTGGAATTGCATTAAAAATAAATTAAAATTTAGATAAGTTAAAATTAATCCTATTCTTGATACCATCATATTTTATCCCTTATGTATTGGCTAGAGTTAAATTCTCATCAACTATATAATTGAGAATTTCAGTTTTCAATTTCAATATTATTTACTCCCTCTTTTCTTTATTTTGCACTTTTCTTTTTTTTCTGTTTCCACAACTTTTTGGAAATTTTGTCCTCAAAGTTTTTTAAATTTGTCCCATCGGGTTCCATGTGTGATACACATATCTCATTGACACCTTCAATGTTTTATCATTCGCAAATATTGCTAGACAGTTTGGAAATATATGCTTTTCAAAAGTGGTAGTTGCCTATTGCTCATTTGATTATTTATTTATTTATTTATCTATCTTTTTTTTCCTATTTCCATTATTCAAGGGAAAACTATCGGGCAATTGTTAAATGTTATTTTCTTTTTTTTGCAGAATTCACATATAACCAATGTTCTTTTTCAAAAAAACATTCTAGACATTTCATGAGAAAGCTTATACTTTTTTTTGTTTTGTTATTTCTTTTTTCTTTTTTCTTTTTCTTTTGAAGGATGGGGGGGGAAATCAGGTCTCATTTATCTTTCTTTATCAGTAGCAAAAAGAAATATTGAAAAATAAATAAAGATTGAATCAAATTGTAGCTCATTGAGAAATAAATAGATAAATGGAGTACCACCAAAACATGGGATGGGAATAGGAAATATAGTTTCATAAAATATTATTTTGCAATGAAACATTTGATATATGCAACCCAAAACAATTAGATTTCTTTTTATAATAATTTTTTTGTGGGAAAAAAATTTCCACACAAGTGATGAAAATTTTGATGTTTTTATCAATTTTCTAATGCATCTAAGTGAAAAGAAAATAAAAATAATCAATTCAAAAGTGAAAAGTAAATAAGGGTTTAAGGTTTTTTTTTTTTTGGGTTTGTTGCATACTTGAGATTGAAGCATTGTAAAACTCTTTTGGAACCACCATATGGTCCTAAAGGTTTTAGAGTTTTGGTATTGAGCACAAAATGCATGGTTAAAACCCACGAGTTAACAAAAGGAATAATATCTTGGGTAGTTGCTTAGCAGTCGAGTCATGAATAAGATTGTTTGGATTTTTATTGAAATCAAGATTGATAAAAGTTAATTATTTTTAAAAATAGTAAATGGTTTAAGTTTAAGTGCTTAACCAATTCCAAATTAAAGCATTTAGGAATTGTTATCTTTGCTTCTTTAATACATTGCACTTTGTGTCTAGCCTATGTTTTCATTTTGCATTATTGATTTTCGTTGCCTTTGCAAATGTGTGTTTTTTCAAGGGCATTTGCTTTGTTGCCTACTTTGTTAATTGTCAAATTGATGATGGTAAGTTATATTTACATTGTTTTTCATGGGTAACAATTTCAAAACAAAGTATGAACAATTTCTAGAGACATACAATGGAGGCCAATGCAAAATGGTTTTAATTAAGAATGTGACAACAACCTCCAAAATAAACCATTTTTTGAAAGCACAACATTCCATAATTTCTAACAAGGTGATTGATGAAGGTGTTCAACCTCACCTTCCTTACTTGCACAACAAACTATCAAGCACTAGGCTAACACTAAGAAAGGTAAATCTTTTTCCTCATTTGCAATAGGAATTTTTTTGTTTTTTCAATTCTAGGAAAAAGTAATAAGCAATTGCTCATTGCTTATGTAATGGGAGATTAACTACATAATATTAAATACATATCTAGATAATAACCAAATCAATAATAAAAGAACGGAAACAACATTGGTCAACTAGCCTATTTTTTGAACTCAAGTTTTTTTTTAATTCTATAAAAAAATTGGAATTCTTGGAAAATCATATCAATCACCCACCTGATGACTTTCTCTTGAATCTAGAAAAAAAAATATTAAATGGTTGTTTGAATTTTTTTTGCAAATGTCAAAAAAATTATTTGGGTTTTTCCAAGTATTTTCCGCAAAAAAAAAATTATTTTTGTTTGTTTGAAAAAAAAGTGTTGAACAAGTACTTCAAAAGTTTCACAAGTTTTTTTTTGGATTTTTAATCTCCAATGTTTCAAATATGTTTTTCCCCCAAAATCTCTAAGGAAACTCGACAAGTGGCTAATCAATGTTTTTCTTCCAACATATCATACAATGAGCCTCAAATGGTTGTTTGATATTACTTTTCATCCAACATTTGGGAAGAAAATCACTAAATGGACACCTCATGTTTCTTTTTTTAATCTTAATTATATTTTGGGGTTTTTTTTTTTTAATTGAGGAATAAGAGCACCATGCAACCATTTTTTGTTCTTGTGACATTTAGGAAGAAAATTATCAAGTGGTTGCCCAATGCTTTCACTACAAGAAATCATAACCTTTCAAAAGGTTGAATTTGATTAAGATGTTTATAATTATCAAAAGGGATGTCCATCTTGACTAAAGGCTCAAGGCATGAAAAATGCATGGTTCTTCTAATGAGAATTATTTTGATTAAGGTGACCTTTTTTTAGTACGTGTCAATCCAAACATTTAGTCAAAAGGGACCAAAAAAAAGGGGCTCAATCATGATGGCCAAGGTTTAATCAACTTGACCATACAAGTGGACCTCTATAATAATAATATGACATTTGATAATATAACCTTGATTATGTGACACATTTTCACACAATCAAACTATTTAAATGTTAAATCCCTCCTTAATACAAATATGGCCCTCAATTATATATGACAAATTGAAACCCCCCCTTTGGTCATATTACAAAGGTAATTAGTTGTATGAAATTGATGAAACCCATATTATTCTTAAGGTCTATGTGTGCATGTATGTACATGCCCAAGTCTCATAGCTTTGTTATGTAACATCAAAATCCTAAAGTGGTAGAATAGCCTTCCTACAAAGTCCATTAAAAGAACTTAAATTTGTTTTATTTTCCATTCTTCACTTATCCATAAACCTAGCAAAACCTTTTCAATCTTTTGGTTTTCCTTTTAGATGTTCAAATGGGATTGAACTTGGAGTTTCTCCTCTTGTCCTCGAGATACCATACAATGTTGTATTTTGTCCCACACTATATTAGCACTCATTTACAAGTGTGTGAGCCACAAAGCTCCTTGGGCCTCAAGTCTCCACCTTGGTCTTGGCTCCTTACATATCTTTGTTTATATTTTATTGTAGGTACATTCCTCATAGTGTGTCCTTGCCTTGGCTTTATGACGGCTCACATATCTTAGTTTAAGTATAATTTGTTTTTAGGAGTTGTTTTTTCAAGCCTCTTTAGTACATCCTTGCTTTGATTTTGTACATTATCTTTTATTACCTTTTGGGGGGGGCTTTTTATAAATGAAAGCTTGGAGCCTTTTCTTTGTTGTCTGATTTCAACAAGGTGTGGGGTCCTCGGCATGTCATGTGTTTGAGAATGGCTAGTTTTATGGAAATTTTGAAGGCTTAAGGTTGAGACTATTAGGTGATGTTTTTGTTACCTTATGCCCCCTTGGATGAAGCCCCTAGTTATAGCCCAACTTGGTTGTTTCCTTTCTCTACATCCTCCCCCTTGCCAACCAAAAAAAAAGAAGTGGAACTCAATGAAGCTTGTGCCTAAATATAATTGGGCTTTGAAATTGCTAATGGGTTGAGTTCAATTGAACTTATGTCTAAGCTTTGAAATTGGTGTTGGTTGGGTTGATTCAAATGAACTTCTATCTATCCTTGGGGTTTGAAATTGATGTTATGGTTGGATTAATTGAACTATTGATTAATGTTAGGTTTCAAAATTAATGTTGGGTTGGATTCAATTAAAGCCTCGATCAAGTACATCTAGGCTTTGAAATTGATGGTGGGACGTTGTGTTCATTTAAACTTTTATTTAGTCTTGGGCTATGAAATTGGTGTTGGAAGTTGGGTTCAAATGATCTTCTAGCTATTGATGGGCTTTAAAATTGGTGTTGTTTTGTCCCATAGCAAGCATTGGATCAAGGAATTTGAAGAGAAAAAAGATTGGTATGACAATTGAAGAAAAGAGGGAAATCAACATAGTACAAAAGGACAATCCTTCTTGCACATGAATTTGATAAAATGCGCAAGGGGAAAAATGTTAAACATAATATTATGTCAATTGTGCTTAAAGGTGTTCCTACCATTATGGCTATCAACACAATAACAAGCAAAAGCAAGAGGAATAAAAATGTTATGTATATGTGTCAAAACATGATTGGGGTTTCACATTTGAAACACAAGGACTCCTAAACTCCTAAACTTACATTTTCACAAAACTTAAGATGTGTCTTCAATTTCCTTCTAATTTTTTATGTCAAATGAAATAAATTTGCTTCAAATGTTATAGAAACATTTAGAGTATCTATTGTTATCACTTATGAAAATAAAAATAATGAAAATTATCTAATGGGCCATGTTTTATGAATGGCCCCAATTCTCAAAATTTTCACCTTTTGGACCTTATACATTGGATTTGGTCCTCATCACACTTGAATGTTTTATACACATTAACACTTAAGGCATTTGTGGTAAAAAAAAGACCACAATAATTTGTGTGCACATTCCTAATGAATCCTTGAACATTTTTCACTCAATGAAACAAAGTCCTAAAACTTTTCCCAACTTGTTAGGAATGCTTAAACTTGTTCAAATTTAAAATGGTTTGCAAAAAAATAGTACCTTAATATTGTATGCATCTATGAAATAAATAAATAAAACCTTTAATATGAGTGTGTCACTAAGTTTTAAAAACATGTTTAATCGAGGGGGTCCATTCAATAGTTTGCAAGACATTCATTTTTGACATCCCAACAATGCTTGGACCCATATAGAAGTTTAAATGTTTTGTTGGCATGGTTCAAGTAGGTTGTATGTTTGTACAACCTTGTGCATGAAGTTTCATTGAAATAAATTTGCGAAAACTACTTAATCTTCATTTACTATTCAAATGTTTTGAAGTACATATCTAACATTAAATGATTTGGACATAGGTTCGTTATGAAGGAAGGGATGTTGAATGATGAGATGATTGTGAAAAAACCAATAGTATTGCAAGAATTTATTGTTCAAAAATTCACAAGTACAAATTAATTGGACAAAGTAAAAATATATAAGGACTTCAAGATTTCCAATGGTTGATTGCAAAAATTTGAAGTTTTACATTCCATTTCTAGGTATGATTACATTAAAATTTCTTGTGCTAATCAAATTTATTATGCATCATTATTTATATATTAGTTGACTTTATTCCAATGGTTTGTGATTCTAGAATGTACATGCATAGGTGAAAGCAAGATACATTGACCCTTTTTATGTAGTCACATTGTATTGTTTTCATGGGTGGGAATGTTTAGCCTAACCATGTCAACACTAAAAACAAATTCACAATGTTTTTGCATATGATGATATAGCATAACCAAAGCAATATAATAAATTTTTTTTTCTATTTATATCATGGTGATTTGGAGTATATTTGTATGAAAAATACACATGTAATGTGTATTGAAAAATGCAAATATACTCCAAAAACATTTGAATTATTTTTAACCTTCACAAATTTTATAATATCTATTTCACATGCAATTCCACATATTTTGAACCATGTTTGCAAACCATGTTAAGAGTTTGATCATTTTCACCTAACAAATGGGGTTTTTTAGGGCATTGACCAAAATTTTGTGGTAAATTGAAATTTTGATAAACAATCACTTGGAAATGAAAGGTGACAAGCATTGTGAGTTAGGCCAACACATAAAATCCATTTCAACCACTTATTTGGATGATTGATGATACCAAATACCTTGTGCAATCTTAAATGAAAAATATTTTTTGTCATATTGTGTATATCATAAATATACCCATGGTTTTTTTGAATTTAATGGTCCACAATATTTTGCAAAGTGACTTGCATGGATTCAAAGCTAGTGTTTCGAGTAATCTTACAATTATTTTTGTTCCTCCGAATGTGACTACCATAATACTTAAACAATTTCAACATAAATTGAATTATTTTTAGTTTTGCTAATTTTTTTGAAAATTTATCTATTACTTGTGCTATTTTTTTATAAAATTAAGAATTTGCTAGATTTCAAATGTCAAGTTTGAATTGCAAACCTTAAAGTTCAAGGATTTAAGCGCACTAAAATGTCCCATAAATTTGAAGAAAATGTGTTTATTATTTTTAATAACCATTCCTTGCCAAATTTTCAGAATTAAAAATCCAAGAGCTGATTTTAAATTTAAAGTTTAATTAACTAGTTGATAATTTGTCGCTAAATTTGATTAGGGAATGCATTAATGCGGTTTAGGATAATCCCCAAGAGTTTGGAGAATTAGAGGTGATGAATATTTTGAGGTTTTCAAGCAAACTTGATAAAATGGGTATTGCAAGCCTCAATAAACAACATCAAACATCTTTGAGATCTTATTTTCAATAATAGATGCCTATATATGATGTTTGATTCATCTTCCATTTTCCTTGTTTTTTTCTTATCTTTCAAAATTGTTCATACATTCATATATATGTATATATGGGAAAACTTAAAATGTGCAAAAAACACCATTTTTTTAATCAAAAAATCACATTCCCTTGATAATATGAGATTACACCCTCCCCAAGGGGACACTATTCATATAACTTACAAAATATGTGAGTAAAAATATAGGGTGTAATATATTAGTTGTGGGATAAAAATTATAAGTTTATTATTTCAAATATAAGGCTATTTATATATCTTAAAAACCAATTTATAACTAATACAAGTTATGTGTAAATCTTTGATATTATAATTTTTTTTCTAATAAAACATGTGCATTAAAATTTTAAGGTATTAAATGTTAGTAAGTTCAGTTAGTTGTTAAGTAATGTTGATTAAGTTGGGTCAATAAACTAAATTAATTTTGGTTTTATGACATTTAAGTGGGCAAAAAAAAAACATTTAAACATTTTTCTAACATATAGCCATCAATTGAAGGTTTTAAAGGCAGTTTTGGATGTTAAGGTATAATTTTAATGTTGCAACATAATCTTCCCAATACATGTTTGTTAGACTTGGGGAATGGTTGTGGGGTGTACTTTGTGCAAGATGATAACAACCAAGATGATTCAAAACAACAAGTTGGTAAGAATTCCAATGTAAGAAAACCCATTCGTATATGGAATGCCACAAGTAGTGGAACATGGTGGTTAAGGAGAATGCAAAGAATTATGAAAAGTTGGAAATAAATGGGGACTTTCAAAACAACCCATTGAGTTGATGAATAAATCTAATGTTATAACTAATAACATAACTGGGAGCCCAATTATAATGGTGTTATTAAATTGGTTAATAAACTCTTACATAGTCATAGTTTTAACGTATCTATTTACTTACTTTTTTTTAACCTACCTACTTAGTTAATGCACACCTCTCTTAATTATTTACCTATTCACCTAATTAATGTACCTACTTAACTACCAAAGTAAGGGGTGCAAGATGAAAGCCAAGTGAAAATTTGAATTTGGTAATGTTTTTGCCCATGGGTTTTACACAACATGAAAATCGATGCAACCTCAAGAAAACAAAAACTTTATGTTTTCATTGTAGCCCATTGTGAAAACATAATGCCTACTTGTGAGGTGAAGGAATAATTGTGCATTAATATGTCATTCACTTACATTAGAAACAAATATTGAGATTTTTTTACATGTTTAAAATCTTGGACTTTTTGTAAATTATATTTTCATTGATGAATATGCACATTATAATTGCCATGCCTTTAGCCTTGGGATATGGTCACGACCAAGGTTGGGGCAAAGTAAATATGAAATGGGCTAGGAACAACATGAGAGACTTGTAAACACATTGTGAGAATCAGAGGGAAACATTCACAAGACTTTTGAGATGAATTCCCATTTTGGGAGTTGAGAGTTTTGGAATGTCCCAAATCTTTGGGACAAAATTGTAGGTAGTAAACCTTGTCCAAATCAAAGTATGCCATTGGAAAGCTTTCAAATTGTAAATGTTGAAAGTGAGTTCGCATTCTCCATTTGAAATTGTGAAATGGAGTTATTGTTAAAAGAAGGGTTGGGAATCAAATTGGTAGTTTGATTCCCAACCATTAAAATTCAAAAAATAAGGGTCAAATGACCTTTGGTGGAAGCTTGCAACATTGAATTGAAGAAATTTGGTCTAGGGTTGCAATTTTTTGGTGTGAAGCCCTTCAATTAAAATGCATATGAGGAAGTTGTGAAATTGCAAAATTGCGAAATTTGTAACTTGGGAATTTTGGGACTCCCATTTCGAGGTCCTAGGCATTTTAGCCATTTCAATGTAGTTTTTCCGACATGGTTAATAATACATTATAAGGAGGAGGAGGGTGGTCTCCTCCCAAGTTTGGGTCATGTGAATGTACTAAATCCAAAACAAGTCCATGACCCAAAATTGACTCCATTTCCACTAACTAGTTGCATTGTTTAGTTTGTGTAGGTCATATTTGTGCACGAGGTGTTCATTTAGCTTGTTATTTTGTCTTAAACTAATCCCATAGCTACTACACACCTCTCTTTTCTTAGTGCATGGAATTAGGAAATGTGCCTCCAAGTTCTCCTACTTTTTACTTAATTTTTTTCATTGTATTATCTCGAAAGTTCATCTTTGAAGCTTCGAAACAAACTTGAGGCACATCAACATTGTTATTTCCATCTTTTTTGATCAACTAATTTTCATAACTAAAAGTTAAAAAACATTAATGTGTTATATTACTTCACTCCTCCTTATTCATTATTTTACATTAATTATGTTTGGCTACATTTTAAAACATCTTTTTTCATCTACCAAGATTAAAGGTTCATTCTTCATTTGTTAGGTTAACGTAGCTCTACAACCTCACTATTAATCAAAGATAAATTCACTTTTCATCATTCTTTTCCATTTATATGTCACCCTTGTCAATCATAAAACTAATCCCTTGATGAATTTGGTTTTACATAGGATATGATCAATTTGGGTGTGAGGTATGATAATCCATATGATCATTGTTTTTATATAAGGGAAGGTCAAATCCTAAGGGCCTCCCTTAAATTCAAGGGTCAATCATAGCTTTCAGAATGTAGGCCCATAAATTAGGGGAGGCACACAAGAGCTAACCTTCCTTGGCATAAAATATTGCAAGGTTTTTAACTTGTCTATATGCCATGCAAATGGTGGAAGGTTTGAGTGTAGATGGTGAAAGGTTTTTTCATGGATTTAATGAATGCATCTTTCTAGGCATGGAGGTGCTTTCAAATATTAAGAAGAAAAAATTTGTGTTGGGCAGTGGCCCAAATTAGAACCATTGGTTCTAGATTCAATTACTCAAAATCAAGTTTGATTTTTGGAATTGAAATCTAGTTTTAAGGTTCTTCATAAAAATGGGTTTAAAACTAAAATAAAAGGGTGTTTTTTCATACCTAAGTATTAGAGACATTCATGAAACAACTATAATTTGTAAGTTACACAATTAGTTTGGTCCAAACTAGTGTTGTGTGTGTAAGGGTAAATGATCATATATTCAACATGTAAAACCGTGTGTGTGTAAATCATTTACATTTAAACATCTAATTTCTTACACTTACACCACCTCTTGTGTGTGTGTGTGTGTGTGTGTGTGTGTATATATACTTACATAAGGGTAATGTAAATTATTGTCAAATACACTTATACAATGTCAAGTAAATGTAAGCATATTTATTATATAACTTTAATGATTATACCTATTTACAATCCATATTAATTACTTTTGAATGTATCCCAAAACTCAATGATTCTTTTGCAATGGGCCACTTTGATTGGTCCTACATTAAAAAATGGTGCATAGAAAGTAAAAGCTTATATTTGGGGAGCTTTTATTATCTGTATAGTATTATGAAAGCGCTCCCCTTTGGTTAAGCTATACACAATTTAATAACAAAACCTTTAGACAAAAGGATATGTACAAACTATGATGACATTGGTGAATACACTGGGTGCACGTTGCCCCACATTGTTGCTTGGGTAAAATTTTCATTCTTAATTTATGCATCACAATAGTTTATGCTTTTAGAAACTCCTCCACCCCCCTCCCCAATAGAAGTGACATTTTAACATTGTTTTAGATGATGTAAATGAACTTACATGGATTTATAGTTACACATCTCGTGTTATACATTTACAAAGTTGTAGGTGACCCTTTTACACTTACACAAAACACAAGACTTGAACCATATACAGAGATAACAATAGTCCAAACTAGTGGCAATACCCAAAATTAACAATTGCCATTTTGAACTTTTAAAAAAATATCAAATTAAAAATAATTTGACATCAAACTAATTTGGTCCCCAATCCATGTGTTTCACCTTTTGTGTTCAAACCAACTTGGTTAAATAATCTAAGTAGGTGGGTAGCTTAGGTGTGTAAGTAATATAGGTAGGTGGGTGCATAAGTGGGCAAGTAAGTAGACTAAATAAGTAGGTAGGTACATTAAGTAGGTAAGTAAATAGCCTAAGTAGGTAGGTAGATGAAATAAGTGGGTTGGTAGCTTAAGTAGTTAGGTAGGTAGGTAGGCTATGGACATGGGTAGGTAGCTTTAGTAAGTAGCTAGGTTGGCAACCTTGGTAGTTGGGTACATAGCCTAGATAGTTAGATACATTAAGCAAATGGTTGTGAACCTAAGTAGGTACGTAGCCTAAGTGGGTAGGTAGGTTAATAAATTAAGTAGTTGGGCAATTGGTTAGGTAAGTAAGTAAATACATTTGGTAGGTGCATACATAGGCTAGGTAAATCTTTAATTGAGAAATAAGTAGACCCATAAGTAGGCACGAGGTCTTTAGGTGCAAGTTTTTCAAAAAAAAAAAACAACTATGGTCAAAATTTTGGGAGCTCTACTTTTGAGCTTTGGGTCCAAGTTTTGGGGTCTTTTAAGGATGGGTGCAAAGCAAGTGTGAGATGGCCAAGTGAAGATGAAAAGGGTCATAGGAATGGGTGCCACTTTATGAATATATGTACTATGTACATTAACATGTTCCTATCATATGGTTCTATGGGGCAATTGACAATTTTTTTAAAGAGATTATGACATTGTGGCCCCATTGTAGGCTTATTCAACTCCAACATCAAGTCATTTGTTGTATTATAAATAAAATTTTGTGCAAGGTTGGACATTGTTTGAAGGTGTTCATTTGGTTAAAAATGACCTATTAAGTTCATATATGACTTATGTAGAAGGTGTTTCACATTGTTACCAACCAATTTGTTTATAATGATTTTGCAATTGGATAGATGTATTGATAATGAATCACTCTTAAATGTGCACCCATAGATATATTGATTATTGTAGTACCTTGGCCACTACAACACATGTTTATTGCACAATTAATTAATTTTGAGGATTCCATTTTGACAATTGATATATTTTCAAATATTCTCTCATATTTTTTTTGTCTTTCTTTAGAATTTTTTTTTTTGAAAATTTCAACATTTAAGAAAATAGTTTAATGTTGAATTGGCCCACGTACCATGATATGTGATTTTGAAAATGGAAAATTCAATTTTTTAATCTTTGTAAATTAATGCCTTTGCTTGTTTGCAAGCAAATGTGCATATACTTTCATTCAACTTTACTTACTCACATATTTGAAGAAGGCACAAACTATTGCAATTCTCACAAAAGTGGTGTTAGCCATATATCATTTAGCTTTTTTTCTCTACTTGGAAATATATTCATAAGATGGCAATGGTAGTGGGTGGACAAAATAGGGGGGAATTTATAAATATATATCATGTTCCTTCCAAATTGTTGGATTGAAACTTATGTTTTGTCGCAATACAATTATGTGCTCCATGAGGTATTCAATTCCAAGACATGCTGCCAGATTAATGTCTTATGTGTTAGGCGATTGCTTAAAAGCCCATGCAAGGACAATTAAGGTCTAGATACATGAGTTAGCTCAATTGTTTGATGCACCATTTCATGTATCATGTTTCATTAACATGGCGATTATATTGTGCAATAATAGGTTACCTAGCAATTTTTATAAAAAAAAAAGAGGCATCAACAACAAAATATCAGCTATGTTATTGTTGCTCATACATCAAATTGAGCACACGAAGGTGATTGGCCATATGGGCGAACTACATGGATGAACTTTGATAACATGGATGAAATTGACCACAAGGGCAACAAATGGATGAAATTGATGGCACAATTGAGCCATATGATATGACATGGATTTTTTTAAAGATGTATATTTTCATGTAATTTATCATGTGGATGAAAACAACGAATCTCACCTTAAAAATTCACATATTGATGAAGTTGACAACATTGATGAACTTCCCAACTATGGGGGGTTTTTTTTTTTTTTCTCTTTTCTTTTCAACTTTGTGATATCTAGAATTTGGTGAATCTCTCACAAAATTATCAAAATCAAAGATTTTCTAAGTGGTTTCAAAGATTTTCATTTAGTACTTGTAAATTGCCAAGTTGTATGAAAGTGTTTCTCAAAGTATCATTGTGTCCAAGGCAAAACAATTATGAAGGAAAAAGAACACGAGAAAATGAAGTTTAGGAGACTAAGTTGTCAATTCTTTCAATATTTTAATGTATAATAAATAAGGCAACCATTTTCAAATTTCACCCATGGAAATTTCATGTCCTGTTTTTTTATTCAAATCTTAACATGTAAAACGCACATTTGTAAACTTGATAAAACTTAAGCAATTCTTTGCTTTTGAATTCATAATCAATATTTTGAACTGGTAACACAAAATAACTTCTCAAATTTTAGGGTTTCCCAAACTTCATTGAAAAACAATTTAAAACAGTTTTCCACAAGATCAAATACCAAATGTATTTTGTTGGGGAAACTCTTAATTCGGAGAGAACTAAAGTGATAACAAAAGCTAAAGGGATTTTGGAGAATTGTCGTTCCCATGAATAGCCCATTTTATTGTAAGAGCCCAGGATCAAGAGCTATGAAGATATCTTATCAACTTGGGAAGCTCTGATATGTTGGGCTCTTACAGTAACCTGATGAGTGATACAAAACTTCTATTAGGTAATCAACTTGCTCGCTGTTGCCAAACTATACCAACCCACCACATGCACAGATTGGATGAACCCCAAAAAGTTGACTGTAATAGAGAGACGGGTGCTCTGCAAACTGAGCGAGTAACAAGCTTTTAACTTCTCAAACACTCTTCAATAAATTACAAAGTATTTAGACATGTTGGGTTGCATCTCACCTTTCTGTGTAAATAAATAGCTCTCTCTTCTTGTCCCACATTTTGATAGAATACCCATATACTGCAGGGACAACAGCAGCTCACAGTATTCTCAGATTCAGTTGGAAATCCAACCTTTACTAAAGATGCTGAATAGAGGAGGACCAACCCTGCAGTCATTAACAATGTCTTTAACTTCTAACTTCAAACCTACTTTTTTAAGGGCTCTACCTGCCTGTGAGCAAAAAGGGTGTTTCTTGTGTATGTGGCACCATGGGCACTTATATTATGTGTTGGCCTCTGATTTTAAAACTAAGTACTATGAAGAGCAGCAAGGCATACATTGGTACTATACTACCGGGGAGCCTCAGAAAATCTCCAGCTCACACATTACATTTATAATATAACCCCTCAAACATGTTGAAAAAACATTCAGGGAGATTTCAGAAATTCTAGGGATGTGGCATTCCCCCATAAACCCTAAACCTATGGTGTATATAACTTGCACACAAGAAAACCCAAACAAAGAAATTGGAGAAAATCAAAGTGGGTTCACCAGGATGAACTGCAGCATCTTAAGTTGGAGCACGCACTTTGACAAGGGTGGAACCTCATGTAATTTGGGTCCATGTCAACAATCATCAGGTCCCCCGAGAATTATCTGCAGCACAAAATTATAGCATACCCACTAATGGTGAACCCCACATTCAATGTGCCTATTGAATAAACCCAAAAAATAGAGAGACTCAAAAAAATAAAAAGGCCATTGATTGTTATTCTTTTGTGTGTTACACTTGCAGCAACATGGAATCTCAGTTAGCAAAATGAAGGCGCAACAACAAACATACATTGCAATCAAAGGCAAACCGTCTAGCCAACATAATGGCAGCATTCCGGTCTCTTTCAGTTTCCAACACCAACATAAACTGCACACCTCTGCGTGGTGACCAGTATAAGCTCCTTGCTGCTGCGTCACCTCCACCTCTTCCACCACATAGCTGCCCCACATCAATTAAGCTTTAATCCAAAAGACTTCTTTTCCTACGATGTATCCCCAATTTTAAAGTTTTCTTGGAAACAATTGAAAAAATTAATGATTCTAGGTGTCACAGAAAGTGAGTGAGGGAGGAGACAAGTCAAACATGTGAATTAGAAATCCCTACCTGCATTGCTGACGAGTAATCTTCCTTGGCCTTTGTAGAGCGGCCTTTGGAAAGTTTGATTCTCATCTTATCAACTAGAAACACCAAATGTGGCGGTTTCTTAACAGCCTCTCCATTTTCTTGGAATAATCGAGCCTTCAACTCCCAAAAGAAAGACAGCAGCATAATATCATGTTAATTACCCCTTGCAGATACAGAAGATATATATTCTCATGAAAAGATGATATCACGCAAGGATGGATCTTCATTGCAACCCTAACTTTGAAACATGCAGATTCTAAAGATATACCCTAAACCCACAAACATAATCTCTAAGGTAACTAACACTCACATTGAATTCAGCACTGCCCTTTCTTGCAAGAGTTTCCACTTGATTGCCTAGTCCCGGTGCTACAACAACAACCACCCCAAATAATGGTGAAAAACTGGATCTGTTTTCACTAATTTTTTATACAAATGGCAGAATTTCAGTTTGGTATCTGCATGTTCTGGCAACAAAAACCCCACCAGAAATCACAAAAAAGGACTGTAGTAGTAGTAGTAGTAGACAACAATAAACTCACATACAAGATCCATCCTCTGCATGGACCTATACATATAGGAACATTTTATTTTATTTTTGGGTTTGTCACCTCAGAAAATGGACATACCTGCATCCAAAGGTCCTGAGGTGAAAAGAGTGTCTAATCGGCCATCAGGGAGGCCGATATCTACTCGTAAGAGTTTCCCAACATCAAGTGGTTCTGGAGCATACTGAGGCTTGGTTGCACCTGCAGGTAGCAAAACTCATCCAACCAACTATCACATACAAAACCCTAAAGGATCAAAAAATACACTGGCCAACCACGAAATACATACAGTTCTGAAAGAGTCATTCCTCTAGCTCAACTCTCTCAGCTCAAGAACTGGTGTCTTTGAATCATAGGTTAATTTATTATTCCAGCTCTCTTACGTTTTATAGCCTCCACCTTGCTTCCATCATTTGCAGAGATACTGTACCACTGGATGATGCATTTGTTAAGCTCAGGAGCATTGTGGGCACAAGGAGTGATGGCCAAACAGGCACCCAGACGCTCCTCTCCTTGGATCTCAAATAGAGTTGGTCCATTTGTTTGCATCTTTTCACCTTCCAACTGATAAGATAAATAATGAAGCAGCACTTAAACTCTTTGCATATTTAGATTGTGGCAACCAGACTTTTAAAGCTGCATCTCTCTCTCTCGCACTGTTCTGAGGCCAGATTTGCAGTTGATACCCAAACTAAATAAGGGCTAGAAATTATAGAGAGGAAAAAAAAACACCACATGACCCACCTTCTTCCGCAATTGTACAATCTCCAGAGTTTTCTCTGTGAGTTGTTGACGTAACCCTGCAATCTCATGCTCCATATCCATCACCTACAATATATTGTTATGTGTCACCACACCTCTGTAAGTAGATTGTATGGAAAGATCCCACCAAATTGGTGTCTGGAAGCAGGTACTGGTAACCATATTGGCTTGCTGATTAATCAAGTCTTAGAGCTCAATCTCACCTTACTTGGTGCATGAAGCATTGTTATTCTCCGAGCTTCTTTGACTTCCCTTCTCAATTGTTCAAGCTCCTGCCAGCAGCAATCAGATTTGTTGTGAGATTGTGAAGTAGTACATACTTAAAAGGGCAAACATCTTTTTCTTCTTCTTCTTCTTCTTCTTCTTCTTCTTCTTCTTCTTCTTCTTGTCTGGCACTGCAGAAGCTCTTTATTCGTAGAAGGAAAGGATCCACAGCATGTGTCACAGGTTTTCAAAGTGAACAAGAAAATTAGAGTATCCAAAAATAGAGTGTGAAGAAGAAGGGTGATGGCAGTGAGAACTTTTACCCCTTGCTCAGCAGCACTCAGAGATTGGGCCTGCTGCTCAAGAGCAGCTTCAACACGCAGTGTAGCAGCATGTGCAGATTCAATTTCCAATTGAGCTTTTGCTCGTTCCTCATCAATCATTTTCGTTGCATCTTCTGATGCCTAGTACCCACCATCAATCCATCCCAACATGAAAGAAACCACATGATCGATCCTTCATCAACCCCAATTCTCTCTCATGTGAGTGAGTGAGGACCACCAGCTCAGAAAGAAATTTAGGCATGATGAGTCACCAAACCCAACAGCTCTCAAAAAGACATTTCCAAATAAGACAAATCATTGGAAATAGAGCTGCTGCAAACCCCACCCCCACCTGCTTGAAAGTGACAGCCATTTGTCTGATCTCCATCCTCTCATGTGCCAATTCACTTTCTCTTTGAGTCCACTGTGCCTCAATCACCTCAACCTGCCACCACCCAAGAGACAGAAATCACAATCCCACAACCATAGAAGAAGTTTTGGGTTTCAGGAATCATAAGCTTTTGTGCATTTACAACACTAGGAATCTCTTGAGCTGGACTTGCAGGGTAAAAGCCAAGGGGAGGGGGAGAGAGACAGAGAAAGAGAGGGAAAGAGGCTTCAAGAGGAGGAGGAATGCAGTACAGCAATGAGAGCATCTGAGATGTCATCCTTGTTCCTTCCAGCAACACGCCCAGCCAATTCTGACAGCAAACTCCGCAACTTGTTCAGTAAGCCTCGCTTGTCAAGCTGTGCAACTTCCTTCAACTTTTGCTGAGACAACAATTGCACCCCCACCCCAACAAGAACAAGAACAAGAAGAAGATTGGTGACTGAAGAAAACCCAATTATTGCTATGAAAGAAAGACAGAAAACAATAAGAGATTTGATGAGTGGGGTATGTATGTACATGTGTACATACATCATGAGCAAGTGCGGAAGCAGCAGCAGCATGAGCTGCAGCTTGTCCCCGTTCGAACTGGCTAGCCATTTCACGCACCGAGAGCCGGCGCTGAAACAAATCGGCTTTGGCCTTCCCCACCACTTCCCGTGCCGCACTCATCTGCTCATCTCCAGTAGCACTCGTATTATGCACATCCATCACATCAGCTGCCACCCCTTCCTCCTCCTGTTGCTGCTTCACCATACTGTTGCGTGATGATGCACTCATCTCGTGGTGATCAAACCATTACCCAAAACTCCTCACAAACTCATACAACCCAAAGATTTCAGCACAAATTCCAATGTTTGTGATGACCAGCGTCCTGTCTGTGCGATCTGTGTGTCTCTGTGCTCTTGGAGATAACCAGAGTCCTGGAGACTTGCAAACTGCTAGGCAACTGGGGGCCCGAAAGACCTTGAAGGAGCTCGACGGAACACAAAACTGAAGAATTGGGTATTGATTCCTATCCTCTTGAGACACAAACAATCTCCTCATACAGACAGAGCTCATGAGAACCAACCAAGCCTGGGGTCAGTTTTCTCCTCCTCTTGATCCTCCAGCTTCTACTGCTGATCCTACTGCTGCTGCTGCTGCATGTGGATTTCCCAAAACAAAATCCATCAATCAAGCTCACTCACAACTGACTCTTTCTACAAAACCAGAAGAAGAATCAGACCAACAATAAAGCTAAATTACAGCAGCAACAAATACAAACAAAATTCCAAACTTTTGGTCTACCTACTTGGAAAGATTCAATCCACCTTGCACATACAACAAAAACAGACAAGCGAGCAAGCAAGCAAACAAACAAACAAAAATCAATATCCCAAAACTAGCACCCAACAATCCCTTCTTCTTACCTACCAAGAAAAATTCAATCCACCTCACACACGCAACAACATACAAGCAAACAAACATACAAAACCCAAAACAAGTACCTACAAATCCCTTCTGCTTCTTCTTCTTCTTACCTACCTATTCTTCTTCTTCTTCTTCTTCTTCTTCTTACCTACCTAGGAAAATTCAAGCCACCTCGCATCCACAACCAACAACATACAAGAAACCCAAGAAAAACACAAAACCCAAAACAAGTAGTTAGCAATCCCGTCTTCTTACCTACATAGAAAAATTCAATCTACCTCATACATACACACACACACACATGCACACATGCACACAACAACATCATCATCCAAGCAAGCAAGCAAACAAACAAATAAAACCCAAAAAAAAGGTACCTTACCAATCCCTTCTTTCTTCTTCTTTTTTGTTTTCTTCTTGTTTTTACTTCTTCAATTCTCCATTTTGAAAGCTCATCCTATCTCTCTATACACTAGGTAATTCACAACGCATCATCATCAACACCATCACAACGCAACAACACCATGCAAATCCTTTGCAAATCCTTGAAAGAGAAAACAAGCCCCCAAAAAACAACAACCATGCAAAATCTTTGAAAAAGAGAGTAAGAAAAAGGCCAACAAAGTTCTCCATGCAAATCCTTTGGAAGAGAAAAAGTCTAAGAGAGAACCCAAAAGAACCAGCTACAGTGGTCAGGAGGGCGAGGACTCAGTCAGTCTGACTGGTCTGCGCTGCTCTGGTCAGGTCAGGTTAGTCAGGGAGAAAGAGGGTTATTAATTAGTTAGGGGGAAGGGGGAGTTGGTTTAATTAATTAACTAATTAACTAACTAATTAATTAATTAATTAAGAAAGTGGGTTACTAACTTGTGCCTAAGTTGTCATTCATTACCGTTAATGTTGAGTTCAGAGTTTAATTTAAGTGCCCAAAATTGGCATCTTTTGTTTGGTCTGTGACCCTAATAACTCTCCACCCCCCCCAAAGTTTAGTGTTTAGTGCCTGCTAATTACCATTAACAAACTGGGGACCTTGTCATTAGTCATTTCCTACCGTTTAATGTGTTGGGTTCACAGCTTCCTAGGTACCTAATTAGGTAAGGTGAGTAAGGTAGGTAAGTAGGTAGGTCAGTAGGTAGGTAGGCCTCCTCTTTGTTTGTCTGTCTGTCTGTCTGTCAGTCACCCTAACTCCAGTTTGTCAGGAGTTAACTCTTAACTGCTGGGCTTGGTTTGGTTTGGTTTGCCCTTTTCTAAAGGGGGCCTAACTTTTTTGAACTGCTAAGGCTTGGGTTGGTTTTTAAAATTAAAAAAAAAAAAACTTTTTAGACTTTGGATGGTTTTTTTTAATTTTTAAAAAACTTTTTAAGGCTTGGGTTGGTTTTTTAAAAATTCAAAAAAAAGTTTTTTTTTAAGGCTTGGCTTTGGTTGTTTTCTAGTGTTTGTTTGTCTGTTCATTCACACATAGTCACACTTGTTGTTTGCTTACTAATGTTATCCCTTGTTTCTCGACATGTTTCAATGAATAGTAAGTCTACATGGCATGTGTGACACATTTACAATTACCTTCTTGTCAGATTTGATGGAAATTAATTTTTAAAACGATATATGAAAAGAATTCTCAGAAATTTGCGTGGGTATTTTGATGAGTTTTATAGAAGTTTGTAATCCATTTAAATGAGTCCTTTCAAAAATTTTAAATGAGAATAATGAAAATGTGAAAATCGGTCCATGTTAGTTTAATTACATTTTACAGGGGAAAAAAAAAAGTTTAAGTCATCTAACAAGTTCACAATACAAGTTGCCTTGTCTCCTCCAACCTTGCACATGCATAGAGCATCGATGCTTAGTTATGGTCCACATTTCATAGGAGGAGAAAGGAACCTATCTACTAAGGAAGGTAGGTTGTTCGTGTGGTATGTTTTGTTTGTTGGCTTTGCCTACAAAGGCAAGGATATTGTGTTTAGATTCATTATAGAGTATAGTAGCTTGAGCGATTTTGGCCCCTACGTAATAGGTTTATTTTTATATGAAGATTTTTGAAAGATGATATTTTGGCTTGTGTTGAAACTTGAGATTAGTTACAGAGTTATAATATCTTGAAGGATTTTGGTTTCTTATAGAGGATTTTTTGCAGATTATATTTTTGCATGGTGAAATATTTGAGTTTCCATAATTCTTCTTTTGCCTTACAATATTTTTTTAATGTAAATGGCAAGGCCACTATGTGACACACCCCTAAGTTGTTTGTCATGTTAAGATTTCCCAAACTAAGGTGTGTGGAGCTATGCTTTTGTTGGTGTTTGGAAAACCTTTGATGAGTAGGAATGCATTCAAGAGGTTTTGTAGTGTTTTCAATGATTTTACCTCATGAGGTGAGATTCAAAAGCATCTCCTGTAAACAATCAGTGCACTAGTGGTTTGCAACAGGACTTAACAGCAGATTTTGGGTTCTATTTTGTATTTCTTACCACATGTTGTTACTTCATTCATCACCTCATTGTCCTAGCTTAAGAGCTTGTAATTGTCCCTAGAGTAGCCACGGACTGAGCTCATCATTGCAGCTTAAGAATTTCAGAATTTGCAGGCATTAGAGCTAAATATATGATTTTTTTCTGTCAGCAACAAGGAGACCTGTGTGATATGTGCAGTGATTTGTGTCTGAAAATTGCCTGTGATTTTGGATTTAACATATGATTCCTTCTCTAGACAACAATGACATTGACAAATATGAGAGAAGAAGTTCAGCAATTTGCATCTAAAAAACTTGCATGCAAATTCAGTGATTAACATCTGTTTCTTCAACAAAGAGAGAATTGCATAAAAAAAGTTATGACTGCAACAAAAAACTTCAATTGTGCATAAACTGTGACTACAGAACATTTTGATTTTGCATGATTCTCTGGAGATAGACGTTCTTTCTGAGAGATAGAGAGAGAGAGAGAGGGAGAGAGGGAGGACAAGGAAGCAGAAAGTTGGAGGATTTCTCACTGTTTGTTTTGGATGATAGATTAGCTTTCCACAAGGAGATTTAGGGTTTGAACTCTTCTTCTGCAGTGTAGAGCGCTTGTTTGATTGTTGCTTTGTTGCTTGTTTGCTTGGATTCCGCGCACGCAAACATCCACGCCCTCTGTTTTCTGCAAGGAGAATTTTCTTTTTTCTTTTGCCGGATCCGTTGATCGAGGAGTCGCATTCGTGGTCTTGTGAGAGAGAGAGATAGAGTGTGTGTTTTCGTGTGGGTTTAGGGTTTTGGAAGGGTTTGATGGCGCAGCAGCAGCAGCAGAAACCGGGGGAGAAATCCATGTCTGCTTCTTCACCCAGTGAAGCTCCTCCAACGGCTGCTACCTCCTCACGAG
>Ga0116227_10002448_pt1 | contig 42226 bp, 31 predicted proteins | sample S1TSphgellanicum_FD_89693 | JGI IMG/M metagenome (GOLD analysis project Ga0116227, IMG submission 89693) | Host-associated microbial communities from peat moss isolated from Minnesota, USA - S1T2_Fb - Sphagnum magellanicum MG | ecosystem: Host-associated > Plants > Peat moss > Unclassified... | reverse complement strand
TATGTTGAAACATGAAATAGATGTGTGTTTTTGGAACAATATCACAATGTAAAGTTGAAGCAAACATGATTAAAAAAAAATCATGAACATAATGGGAGTTACATTTGATAACATAATTAAAAATTCCAATTTTCAATACACATTTTTCAAAATTAAGAGATATTACAAAAATAAATATTGAAAATAAAAAAAATTCTAATTGGGGACCCCCCTATAAAAAAAAAAACAATCACCATAAAAAACCAAAATTTAAAATGTGAAAAAAACAAAAAACCAAATCACCATAAGACACCAATTTTTTTAATGTGGAAAAAAAACAAAAAAAAAAAAACAATCACACGCATGTGTTATCTTTTTTTTATCTCTAAAAGAAGCGAATGCACATACAAGTTTTTATCTTAGTTGAGTTTTTTTTTCAAGCTTTTTCATTTTTTGGAAAAGTTACATACGTGAACCAAGGTGTGTGGAAAACACATTAACACATATACACATAGGAGGTTCTTGCTTCGTGATGGCACACACAAAGTGTGCATGCGTGTTTCCTTTTTGTCTCCAAAAAAAGTAAAAACAACCGCTTGGTGATGGTGAACAAACACTCCTTTGGCAAACCTCCAAGCATACAACTTTGCAAAGTCATTACTCTTGAAAACTTCAAATTTATTAAAATTGAAACCTCTTTCACCTCTACAATGGTGGCTCCACTCACAAACCTCTAATCACATAAATTTGCAAAGTCATTGTTCTTGATAACTTCAATTCCTTTTCAATTCACAAGATTACCACCTTTAAGTTTCATCATTATTGCCAAAGGAAACATGAAACATGTGATCAAACTCTAGCACCCATTGATTTCAATGTGTTTAAGAGTTTGATTTGGTGTTATTTTCCAAAACATTGTGCCTCATCTTGTGTTCTTACACTTGCACAATGTTTCAACCAAATTCAACATAGGAACCCTATAACCTTTTTACCTTACAAACATTACCATAGATCATGTCTTCTCCATTGTTTTTTTTAATTGTATTTTAATTAAAAAAGACACCTAAACATGGTGATGTTATAACAAAAAACAACCAACCATTTACAGCAAGCAAAATGGACATTTACTACTAGTTTAACCAAATCAAACATGGCATAATCTTTAGTTATATCCACCATGTCATGTTTGTTTTGATTGACAACTAATCATTATATCATGTTTATTTTGACTAAAATCTAACAAGTGTTTTGATTATGATTTTTTTTATTGAAAACTAATATATAATTACTACTTGATTTTATCAACAAATACCATAAATGATGATTAGGCTTTATAATTAATTATTACAAATTCAAATTAATTGAATACAATAATTAGTTATGAATAACTAACATACCTAAATTAGGTATTTTAAAAGTTGTAAGTATGAAAAATTGTACTCTTCACCTTCATGAAGAAAAACCTAGTCCTTATTTAATGTATTACATCATTAAAAAATATTAACTTTTGTTAGTATATTCTTATGAACGTGTTTGTTTCACATCTTTTATACTAAGTTTATGTAAGTATGTAGATAATAGGTAGATAGGTTGTAGGTTAGCAATATATTGAGTAATATTTGCATAGTACACCTACCCACCTACCTACCTAACTACCTACCTATTTAATAACTACCTATTACAAACCTTTATATCAACCACTTACTTATTTACCTACTTACAACTATCCTACCTATCTTGAGGGGGTACATTTTTTTTTGAATTAAAAAAATACATAAACAAAAATACAAGGTGCCATATATTGGTTGTTAGGTAGAATTTGTAATTTAATTATTCTATAATAAGGTTCTGTTTATTATGAATATCAATTTACAATTAATATAGGGTATGCATTAATCCTCAATATTATGGGAAAAAATAGAAAAAAATTTATGTATTAAAGATTTTAGGTTTTAATTTTTAATATGTTCAATTAATAGGCTAGTAAATGAACTTGTATTAGTAATTAGTTGACTTAGTACCAATCATGGTTTTTTTTGGTGGTGAATTTTCTCCATTTAGTGACAAAAAAAGGGCTAACAAATCCAACAAAGAGAGTTTTGAGAACTTTAAAAAAAAATTGCCATATCTCAAGAAAAAAAAGTTAGAAGTCATTAAATTCAGATAGTGTGTTCCATTAGGTCGCCAAAATTAGGTAGGATTCTAAAAAAGATCTACTAGTCCATAGGATAGTCACCATTTATTACAAATTAATATTAAGGATCCTTGCTAATACACCTACTTGAGGAATTTGAAAAAAAATACGTTGGTACCAATAGTTTCAATTCAATTAATAAAGCAATAAATGAACTAGTATTGATAAATGATCTAATTCCATCTTTGTGTCATTTATGTGAAAATCCTCACTGTAACAAGCATTATTACAAATCATGACTTTCAAACTACCCAACTTGATTTCATTGTTCATTAAATGATAAAAAACTTGGTCAATTTGAATAGATGCCTTAGTTGCTAAAATGATATGTCTTTTTTTATTAATTCAATTGACTAAATTGATATTTTTCACTATTTGGCCAATTGTGATATTTAGTCAAACAAGACAAAAAAAAAGAAATGAACACTTCTAGTAAAAAAAAATAAGAATTTAGTCAAATGGGACATTCGATTTTGTTTAAATGATATTTATAATGCAGTGAATATAAATTTAAATTATTTATTTGATTAGTCAATTTGACCAACAATAATCTAACTATTGGTCAAAATGGTAATCAAAATAAACAATATATTGATTCAATAGTTAGGTAGGTAGTTTTTTACTTTTATAATGATGTAAAAATCTAAGTTAATTAAGTTAAATAAATAGGCTACTTAACCTAGGTACATACCTATTGAGGCTAAGTAAAAAGGTACCTAATTAACCTACTTAACATTTAAGTATGTAAATAGGCTAGATACCTAACATACCCAATCTAAGTAACTTAGCTAAATATTTAAGCTAAATATATAAGTTATTCTAAGTAAGTATGTTAAGTAGGTGTATAACTTAAGTTCAATATTTAGGTTAGGTGGGTAAGTATGTTAAGCTATATGTAGGTATGCTAGGTAGGAATGTAATTTAGGCTAGATATCTATGTTAAGTAGGCTTGGTAGGTGGTTTCCAAAACCATAGTTTAAAAGTTAAGTAGTTAGGTGGGTAGATAGATGTGTCACAATGTTAATCTTGGGCTCACAACCAAGTCTAAGGCTACGCATAAAGGAACAAATAAAATACAAGTTAAAAAACAAGAAATAGGCCTAAAACATTGGGGGAATGAAAAGGAAGCACTTTAACGATTCTTGAGATGAACTTTTAGTTATAAATAATTGAGAGGTTCGAAGTTTCCTAAATTTTTGAAATGAAGGTGCAAGGGTAAACTTTGTGCAAATCAAAAGTTTTTTTATACCATTGAAGAGCTCTCAAAGAGAGGATATTGGAAATGAACTTGCATCTTACATTTGGAGATGAAAGTTATAGTCAAAAGAAAGTCAAAAATCAAATGGGAAAAGAGTGAAAGCCCTAGGAAAATAACAGTCAAATGACATGATAATACATGTAATATGGTCTTGGAAAGAATTTGTCAAAGGATATAATTTGTAGTTGGAAGCTCTTTAATCAAAACTCATATGAAAAAATTAAGAGTTTGCAAAATTGTAGGATTTGTAATTTACCAATTTCAAGACTCCCACTTTGAAGTCTGAAGACAAAAAGTCATTTCCATACAGTCCCCATGGTGAGGTCCAAAATATATTATAGGGAGGGAAATGTTAGCCTGTTCTTTAGTCTCAACCATGTGAATGTAATGAATCCAAGGCAAGTCCAAGATTCAAAGTTGACTTTATTTCCATTAACCACATGCATGACAAACTTTCATCAATTAAAAAGTTTCAATGATCAAAATTGATGATGTTTCAAAAACCTTTTTGCATGTTTAAAACACTCATAATTTGATTATGGATTTTTTTTTTGAAATATTTTTTTCTCAAATCAAATGTGCACCATTTTTTTTTGGAACTAGAGAGGATCTTGATATTGATGATGAAAAGAACAACATCAATTGAAATTGGTAAAATTCACATTTTCACACTTCTAGTTCAAATGTGTTTTTGACCTTGTAAATTATGAATTTTGAAGATGTGTCTTGAACAAAAGTTATTTATTTTTAGGTGGTAAGAAACATGGATGCGTAATACATGTGATACATGAACAAATTATAGGCAAAAAAAATTACATTTAACACATAATGTTAAACTAAGTATGAAAAATGAAAAAAATGGGATTACAAATTAACAAATGGATGCCACATATTAGATGTAGTCCTTAGAAAGGACTTTAAACTTGTTGCCTTTTGTTCCTTTTATTGTGTTTGGATGCATGTATTAGACATTTTAAGATTTAGTTTTTAATAGGTTATTAAGTGATCAATTAATACTAATGAATTCAATAAGGTTGATTAATAGGTTAATAAGTGAACTAGTAGTAATAAATGAACAAGGTAACAATGGAAGATCATAAAATGAACATGGAGGAACACAAAATGGAAAAATTTATTCACACCATTCATAATTGAATCATTTAAACTTAAAATTTAAATTGATTTTTCCACCTCACAATTATTTAGTTGGAAAATATGTTAAGTACATATGGTATATATATATATAAAGTCTTATCACATGATTTTATATGTTAGTTGCATCTTCATCAATCCTCACAATTTCAAGTGTTAAAAATAAATAAATAAATAAATAATATCAAATGTAAAAAAAATTGAATTTAAAGAGGTTTAAATATGTGCATATATTAGAAAATTAGGTAATAATAGGGTGGAAAAAAATTCCTAAAATACCCCCAAATAATATTTTGTTTGACACATATAGTATAAAATTTTAACAATTGGTCTCCCCCTTGGATGTTGAAAGCATTTAAAACATTGTTATTAAATATTTAGTCCAATTTCCATTATCAATATGTGTGTGAATATTGTGTACATTTGACAACTATACATAGTTTTTCAATTAATCATGAATGTATGAAGGTCATGTTACACAATATCACAAATTATAGATTTAGGTTTTAATTTTGGGTTAAATCCCCCTCCCACCCACATTGGTGGCCATATAATTGAATTATGATTATTTGTTTTTCATTTTTGCAATTTTTGGGATAGATATTTTGTATTATACATTAATCATTCTCAAGTGCAAAACGGTTGGAGGTTTTGGAAAAAAAAACATTTTAGTGTGATTCAACCCAACTTGAAACCAAACCTCATCAAAGATTCATCATGTGCTCATCACATCCTACACTTTTATACAAGGCATTATTTCCCATACAATTGTCTTTGTAATCGAACATTTCATGGGAATGACAAAATCCCAAGTCAAATTCATTAGAATGAAGAATGTTTTGTTAAAAATATCAAAAGTTCAAATTGGAACAATTGGAACTCTTGATGATTGGAAAGTTACATTCAATGTATCTGACCCTTATACATTTTGAAATGAATTACATTACAATTCAAAAAAATTTAATTGATTATGAAATTTATATTATATAAAATTGATGTTTGTTAGTTTGTGCTATTCGAACCTACCTCTTCCAACCCTAAATATATCACTCATTTCTCCCTACTAACCTATATATATATATAATTAACATGTGCCTTTTCATGTCCACCTTTCTCTTTGAAATTTTGATTATTTCATTTTTTCCCCCTATGCACTTACATGGATATAAAAAGGCAAATCAACATGTGCATTTTCATGTTCATGTTACTTAAATTAAAACTATTTAATAACTTATGTCTTTTAAATAATTTTGAAATTGGGCGTAAATAACAATAATTTGATGAAAACCGTATGGCAACATTAAAAAAGAAAAAGAAAAAAAAAAGGGGGGTCCAAGGGATTTTGGAACCTTGCCCTTTAGGATATTACATTCATATTATGTAAAAAAAACATTGGACATGTTGAAAGATGCATTTCCATTGCAAAAATGAAATTAGGCTATTGCCCACATTAAAATGAATACCTTGATCAACCAACCAAGATTCTAAAGCAAGGTCATGTATAACACTAAAAAAAACATCACTTATAGTCTAAGGAAAAAACTTTCAATCATGCCAACAACATCTTTCATTCACCAATCATTTTGGTTCCTTTGAGCAATTTTAGGGTTTCCTTTTTCCCAAATCTTGTCGTCTTTTGACTCAAAACTCGTGCTTAAACTTTACTCAAAGAAAAAGGGACAAGGACCTCAAAATTGTTTTGTATATCTCTCTCTTTTTCTCTCTTAATTTAATGCAACAGTACCTAATTCCAACTCTTTAGAACGGGGATGAAAGAAGAAGGCCAAATGGTCCCAAATCTTTGTACAAACCAATGTAAGGTGAGGAAATCTTTTACCCCAAAAATATTCGTGAATAATTAACACTACCCAATTGACGAAGGACTCAAATTCCCTTTACTTTTGAGGTAGTTACTTGAGAGATGTATTTGAGTTTCACCGCTACTAATGGGATGCTTTTGCCCTTGATTGAATTATTGGTTTTAGTTGATAAAATTTCAATAATTTTGCCTTTTATATATATATGGAGCTATTAGAGGTCTTCAACAAGATTGGCACTTCATACTTGGAATTAAATTTTTAATTTGCTACCATTTGTCACTAGAGTAATTCTTTGAATATAATACTGAAATTTCAGAATTTTTTTTTTGGTGGTTCCTATTGGTGTTAATTTAAAACCTTTTTAATGTCATGTGTTCATGTTTGTGATGCTAGTTGCATAATTAATTATCTTTTCTCCACTTTCCTATCTTTGTGCCATACTTGCACATACTAAGGTACACACATATTCCTATTTACATATAGTATTTACCCATTTATATCCGTTTGGTGGATGTAAAGTAAATGAATGAATAACAAAAACAATCCACCCATAACGACAAAATCAAAAGGATACATTTGTTCTTCCTTTGGATTATTTATACCCTTTACTTTTCCCTAGGTTGGGAACTTTAGAAACCCCCATGTGCCCTAAACCCTAAACCCTAAATGGGTAGGTAGGTAGGTACCTATATTTACCATGATTTTGCTTGTGACAAGCCATTCTAGGGTTTAGAATACACACCAAAGAAAAAAGGTGTGGAAGAACTCTATCACTTTATATCAAAAGTGAATGAAATGAAAGCAAAAGCAAAAAAGCACAAGAGGTTGAAACAAAAAGAACTATATGGAAACCAAGAAGAGTAAAAATCACAAAACTCTTTTTGGCTTGGAGTGAGAATCAATTGTTATGAGTGTTGACATGCTCACTTGGGGAGAAAGCTTAGGGCACCTTATAATGGCAAATATCCCTTCTAGAAAAGAGAGGAGTGACATTACACCTACTCATTCATTCATAGTGTAAGGACCTTGGGCCTACTTATGGTTATTACTAGGCATAAGATCCCTTCATTTATAAAAGAGTAGGTGTAGGGTTTAGGTAAACCCTAAACCCTACACCTTCCCCATCCTATATGCCTCTTGGTACATTTTAAGTTCAATGAAAACCTTTGCCTCTTGTGATGGGGTATTTAGGCCATATGGGGGACATGCCCTAAATGTGGGGCTTGATTTGGTTACCGCCTTATCTTAGGACCCCTTATTTTGGGAATAGGGATAAGGCCTAGATGGGAGGACATGGTCCAAATGTGAGACCAAACTTGAATACCTCCTCATCTTAGGCCCCTTATTTTGGGGAATGCCCCAACTACTTGAGGGCTTTGTCTTAAACCAATGTATTTTTTTAGTGGTGAAAATTTGCCATTTTTTTGAAAAATGTTTTGTAAAAAGTTTTTTTCTTTTTTTTGTGGTTTTTTTTCACAATTTTTTCTATATTATAGAAAAATAGTAAAAAAGAAGAAGAGAAATTTCTAAAAATTCGACAAAATTTTTCACAATTGCCTACGACATGAAATGTGCTTATGCTTTTTTTTACTTTCATATTTTGAGTATTGCCAAATTTGGCTAAATGTTCTTAGGGATGATAACCACTTGAGCAACATCACAAAATTGAAAAAAAAAATAAAATGAAAAAAAAAATGCACCAACCATAACTATACTCTTTTTTAGGGTTTAGCTTTTTCTACACATTTTCCTAAATTAACTTAACCATGGTATATAATAGTCCTTGTTGTGGTTTTAGACTTTCTATATAACGAAGAACAAGGAACCATTACACAATGAGTCACTTGTTCATGAAAACAATCAAATGCCCGCAAGAAGCAAACCATGGTTGCTTCTTCTACAACCACGATCACCACCGAGCATTGACACCTACAAACTTCATCAGGTCCGTAGTATTCATAGTCCCAAACCTGCCAATTTAATAAGCAAGAAGCAATTCTATTGGATGAGAGCCATAAATTGGACCCAAGGCCTTTCGATGAAGGTCCAAGACCAAAAAGTGGCAAATTGAGGCTAAACCTACACGGCATCATTTTGGAGGGAAAATCAATTGGCTCGAACCAAAAAAGAAAAAGAAAAAGAAAGGTAAAAATGATAGCTCATGATTTGAAGAACCAAGATGCAACTAGGGTTCAAGGCAAGGGCCAATGAAATAGAGCAATTCTATTGGATGAGAGCCAAAAATTGGACCCACGGTCTTTAGATTGAGGGGTCCAAGACCAAAAAGTGGCAAATTGAGGCTAAACCTACATGGCATCATTTTGAAGGGAAAATCAATTGGGTTGACCCCACAAAAAAAAAAGAAAAAGAAAAAGAAAAAAAGGCTAAACAGGTTAGATTGGTTAAACTTGCATGGGATATTTGTAATATTTAGAAAATAATTTAAATGGAATTTTGGAATTTTAACCATGGTACCAACTTGGGTGCTGGTTCACCCAAGGCCACTTGCTCATACATACCTCCTCATGGCCTTGGGTAAAATTCACCATACCTGCCTGGCTGCTACTGGAAGCTAGCTGGTACGCAGTACGTACCTACCTAATTCATACATACCTACCTGTTGGTAGGTACGTACTACCTAGTTTCCCCACGAGGCTAGGTAATGTGCTATCCAGTATTGGACAATTATTTAACCGGGGGGTACTTGGCCCTCCATTCTGAGAACCGCTACCTACCTACCCACGTCACCTACCTACCAGTTCCAATCCCCTTTTCCCCCCCGTCGTGAAGGGTTGCGTCCGAGGCCATCCTCCTCCTCCTCTCCTCACGGCAGCGCTCTCACAGAACAGAAGAGATTTCCAGGTCTTGCAAATCGATCGGAATTGCAGCAGCAGCAGCAGGGGAGCAAGCACTTTGTTCTGGTCTTGTTGAGCAGCAGCAATGGAAGCGCATACTGGGGATTACACGCCGTTACCCAACAGTGAAGATGTAGTAGAGAGTATAATAGAGTCGCAGCAGTTGCTGCACAAAGGTGGTGATTATGGTAATGCTGATGATAATGAGAACGATCTCCTTTCTCCGAGTAGCTTCAAGGATGTGCCTGTACCGCTCTGGTGGGAGCAGATCACTGTGCGAGGCTTGGTGGTGAGTGCGATTCTTGGTTGCGTTTTTTGTCTCATCACCCACAAGCTCAATCTCACTGTGGGTGTCATTCCTTCGCTCAATGTCGCTGCCGGTCTCTTGGGTTTCTTCTTCGTTAAGTCATGGACTGTGTTCTTGTCCAAGCTTGGTATCTGGAGCAAACCCTTCACTCGTCAGGAGAATACTGTCATTCAGACCTGCGTTGTTGCTTGTATGGGTCTTGCCTTCAGTGGTATGTAAGCTGCCTCTTCTTCTTCTTCCACTAGAACTCATGGGTCTGTGTGTGTGTGTGACTGATCTGAGACCCTAATTTTTCGCTTTCAAGCGTGACCCAGTTTGAGTTCTTCTTTTCTTCTTCTTTCTGGGTTGTTGAGCGAATTTTGAGTTTCTGAATTTGCAGGAGGATTTGGTTCCTATTTGTTGGGTATGAACGGGAAGAGCTATGCAAAGCTTGGACCTGACTACCCTGGGAACAGAGCTGAAGATGTGAAGGATCCTTCCATAGGCTGGATGACTGCCTATCTGTTCACTGTCAGTTTCCTTGGCATCTTCTCTCTTGTTCCACTTCGCCAAGTAAGTAGTTTCTCTCTCTCACAGGGCATCCATCCACATGAACTCTCTATACCTATCCAAGCTTTTCTCTCTTCTCATGTCGCTCCAGAAATGGATCAAAGTCAAAGATGAAGAAGAAGAAGAAGAAGAAGATGATGATGGAGACAAGTACTTACTCAATTGTGTGATTTTTTGGGGTGAGCAGATCATGATACTGAAGTACAAACTGACCTACCCTAGTGGCACAGCCACTGCTCTTCTTATCAACAGCTTCCACACAGTGCAGGGTGCTGACATTGCTGAGTAAGTCTCCTCTTCCTCTGATCATCTTGATATTCTCTCACACAAAATCTCTGACATGCTTTTGTGTTCTGCTCTTCTTCATGTCCTCCAGGATGATGATGATGGTGTCAAGCTGCTGCTGATGTTGGTTATAAGAAGCTGCAGCTGACAGTAGAGAGGGATGTTGGTGGATGGATGGATGGGTGGTAATTTTTGTTGGACAGGAAGCAAGTGGCATGCCTAGGCAAGTTTTTTGGTGGAAGCTTCCTTTGGAGCCTCTTCAAGTGGTTCTGGAGTGGCATTGGTGACAGCTGTGGCTTCGACAACTTCCCCATCTTGGGGTTAAAGGCATATGCTAACACGTAAAACAACAACCTTCACAACATCCTTCTCAATTCCCTTGTACCACCACATCTCCCAGAGTTTTGTGTTGCCTCTACCAACTTCTTGAGCTGTGCAACACAGTGAACATGATCAATAGACAAAATCTTGTTTCCCATCTTCTTTTCTTTTCTTTTCTGTTCTTTTCTTGCACAACAGCTTGATTCTCATTGCTGTTCTGCAGTTAATCAGAATGGGAATTTATTTTCACAAGCCAAGAATTTTCTCCTTGTCAGAGTCATGACAAGGGTGTCGCCTGCAGAAGACTTAGTATGATTGATTTTTGTGGGTGGAATTTGTGGCAGGTTCTATTTTGATTTCAGTATGACATATATTGGGGTTGGTATGATATGCCCCCACATTGTGAACTGCTCTGTCCTATTGGGTGCCATTATTTCATGGGGCATCATGTGGCCTCTCATTAGTGCTCAAGAAGGCAAATGGTTTCCAGCAAACCTTCCAAGTAGTGACTTTGGAGGTCTTTATGGTTACAAGGTCTGCTGCATAATAATTACTCTCTGTGTTTTGTTTCTCCCCACAACCCTTTTACCTTGTTGGCCTTGAAGTTCTCTCACTTGCAACTATGATTCATTAGGATGATGAGCATTATTGCACTAGAGTTAGCTGTTCTGGGTTGTGGCTTTTGAAGGTCTACAGAGGCTCTTCGTCCTGAGAGCAACATTGTGATCAAATAGAACTTTTTGTTTTGCAGGTTTTCATTGCAATTGCACTTGTGCTGGGTGATGGGCTTTACAATTTCTTGAAGATCTCAGTCATCACACTCCAAGCTATATATCAGCAGACCCGCAATGATCAGCATCTACCTGTCAGTACAGGTGCGTGGAGGAGTTCAAGCAGGGCACATTGAATTACCTGTTTGTTATTTTTTTATTCCACTCTCCTCCTGACTTGTTTCTTCTAATAAACCCTAAACCCTGAACCCCTAAACCCTGTCCCAAGAACATGTAAGAGAAGCTGAAATATTGTCAAAGCTTTTCTAACTCTTTGTTTTTGAATGCAAGACCTTGTATGCCACCTTTGAAGGCAAAGTTAGGGTTCTCATTCCTATGTTAGGGTCTTCTTCCATATTGGAAAAGTTGGAATTTTATTGATTCAAATGGTAAAAGTCAATAGTAGATTGATGGTGTATGTAGTCTACAACTTTGTGAGGTGCGGGATGGATGGTTGTCTTTTTTTGCAGAGGACTCAATCTTAGGGGAGGTCGCAGAGGAGATATCACAAGAGGAGAAGCAGCGCAACAAAGTGTTTCTGGAGGAAGGGGTGCCTTTTTGGGTTGCAGGATCTGGCTATGTAGCACTTGCATGCATATCCATGACTGTTATTCCTCAAATGTTTCCTGCAGTAAGGTGGTACTATGTGTTAGGTGCTTACATTCTGGCCCCAGTTCTTGCATTTTGCAATGCTTACGGGTGTGGCTTAACTGACTGGAGCCTTGGGACGACTTATGGAAAACTAGGACTCTTTGTGTTTGCGGGGTGGGCGGGGAGCAATGGTGGTGTGATGGCTGGACTAGTTGGATGTGGAGTGATGATGTCGATTGTCTCAACAGCAGCTGATATCATGCAGGATTTCCGAACAGGGTACTTAACTTTGTCATCCCCACGTTCCATGTTCATCAGCCAATTGGCTGGAACTGTAATGGGTTGCATTACAGCACCTCTCACATTCTGGTTGTTTTGGACATCATTCGATGTTGGAAATCCTGAAGGAGAGTACAAGGCACCGTATGGGGTGTTGTTCCGAACCATGGCTATTGTTGGTGTGGAAGGTCTCTCTACACTTCCACCACACTGCTTAGAGCTCTGTTGCATCTTCTTTGTTGCCGCATTTGTGATCAACATTATTCGAGATACAGCACCAAAGAATGTCAGTCCCTATATCCCGATTCCGATGGCAATGGCAATTCCATTCTACATTGGAGCATACTTTGCAATTGACATGTTTCTCGGAACAGTGATTTTGTTTTTCTGGCAAAGGGTTTCAAAGCAGGCTGATGTATATGCTCCAGCTGTGGCTTCAGGGTTAATTTGTGGTGATGGCATTTGGAGTGTCCCATCAGCTGCTCTGTCATTGGCCAAGATCAACCCACCCCTTTGCATGATGTTTGTCAAATCAGCAGATGCTATTATTGGGGGATAAGATGTGCACAGGATTCAAAACTAGACTCCACATTCTTTTGTCTGATATTAAAAGGTATCAAGCACACATGTGCATATGTGATACAGGATTTTTCTGACAAATTCACTGTACATGTCTACCTGCTAGAAGGTACATTTCCTTATTGGGTGGTACTAGTGGGTATTACAGCAGTATGAAGTCCTGTATTCTTTGTGGGTATTGCTGCGGTACAAAGGCCTGTATTCTTTGTTGGGTATTGTGAGAGTACAAAGTCCTGTATTCTTTGTGGGCAGGTATTGTGGCTGTACAAAGCCCTGTATGCTTTGTGGGTATTGCAGAAGTATGAACTCCTGTATACTTTAGGGTGCAATCTTTGGTCCAGATACTTACTGCATATGCAGAAGTTCTAGTTGCTAATTGTACATGGGGCCTCTTTGATGGTTTTCACCCAATTATGGCATCTTGGACCTCTTGATCAATGGTCTTGATTTCAAAGGTGAAAAGCATAGCAAGTAGTTGGTCACAGAAGCAAGTTGTATAATAAAGTGAGCCATCATTCTTTTCTTTCAATTAAAAATCTAATTGTCTTGTTTTCCATTGATTTCACAAATTTTTTGTGTGGTGAGGGGAGCTGGTACTGATGTCTGAATCAAACCCATACTTTCTGTACAGTAGTTGTCTTGTGCAGAAGGAGTATTGAAGCAGAGAAAGGTCACAAGCTGACGATGCAATGCTCTCTCTACAATTCAATATTGTGAAGCTAGCAAATGGGATAGATTTTCATGGTGTCTTTAGGTGACAAGTAGCAATCATAGAAATCGATAGGAAAGAAAAGTGATTGAAAAACGGCTTCTCCAATGATAATGGGTGTTCTGTAGTAAAGTATTTGTTAAAGTTGATCAATATTGAACAAATATCAAAGTTGTATATATAATGCGGGTGCGGGTGGTATTCAAAGCTTCAAACTGCCTGGATCTTTACATCACAAGGCATGACACGTCTAAGAGCATGGAGACTGCCATTTTCAGTGAGAATTTGTTCTTCATTTGGTTATAAAATTACATGCAACCTCTGCGGATGCAGGAATTCAGTACATGCCAGAACCCTTTTGTCTGTTAGTAATGAGGAGGATGTTGGTACTGTTGGATGTCGCATTACAAAATGTTAGGGTTTGTGCAACCCTCTGAAGTAAAAAAATAAGAGAAGCAGGAGTTGAAAAAAGCCCCTCCTCCCCCAATTTTATTGCTTATTAAAAAAAAAACTCCTTTTTGCAAATTTGCATGTCTTTTTGCATGGGCACACAAAATGTGACCGAGAGAGATGCAGTAGTAAAAGTATGAAGTCCACTAATAAGCCCATCTCTTATTATTTTGCATGGGTCGAGAGAGTGCGACAAAAAATGCAACATTAAAGTATATCAAGTTCACTATAATAATAGTGCATTCACACTTGATGTTAAAAGTCAGTGTTAAATGAAAATATAGGTGGCATCCTAGGTGGAACCCAATGTTAAATGGGCGATAGCTTAATGTTAAACGAACGTTAACTTAACATAAAATGTTCATGTTAAGTAGGTGTAAATCCTAAATGACTAGCATGGTGTAATGGGACTCAACACTAGAGTCCCTAACACCAAGTGTGAATGCACGTTAAGGCAACTCTCTCTTTAAAGGAATTCAAGGCACCATTTGAACAATCTCATTGGCAACAATTTTTTCCCTTCATACTTAATAAGGCTATAATACATGTTTAATAATGGCTATAATATCACGACATTTTAAATGCAAGTCTACTGAAGAGAAACTCCTCATAAACATGCTAGTCTGGTCCAGACGAAGATGCTAAATACCCCACTACCAAGCACGGTCTGGGTGTCAGTGTTGCAGACTCTTGCTGTGAAGAAAGACTGGTCCAAAGCCCCCTAGGGTTTTTCTTTTTTTTTTCCCCCAATTTTGTGATGTAGCTCAAGTGGTGATCACCCATAAGATGATTTTATCCAGATTTTGGCTACATATTAGATATGAAAGTAGAAAATAAAACCAGAATCCTTCTATATTCTTGGCTACTTATTGGAATTTATCATAAAAATCTGATGATTTGGATTTTGTTTTATTTCAAAATCTAGCAAATTTGGGTACATTTTTTTTCCCATGAAAAATCCTTTCTATACCCATGTATTGTCTACATGTTGATCCAATACTAGTACAAAAGTCCAGACCAATCCAAGTGTAATTGCCCTCAAGGGATTCATATTTGGCCATATGTATGTATGTAAGGGAGAGAGACCATGGAACCTCTGTAGTTTCCCATTTGGTCCCACATTTTGAAGTTCCCAAAAAGTTCACTCTAAGTTCACAATAGCATGAAAGTTCATTGTGTTCACCGGATGCTATTGTGAAGTCACCCCCTGTTTCACCCCTTATCTCCTCTGCTTTCGCCCCCCTGTCCCCTCTTGTAGTGGTATCCAGAAAGTAATGAAATTTTATTAAATCTGGGTGTGAAATGCTGAAACTCAGCATTTAATGCACAAGGTTCGAGCATAATTATAGTAGTTGTACAGGTAGTAGTAGCAGTGAAAATATATGTAGCAGCGCGTGGAGGCGCTCAGGAAAAAGGAAGGAAAGACAGGATGAAACTCAGTTTACCACCAAAATTGGTGGAAAAACTAGTTTGGGTCCCAGTTATTTCCTTTTGTAAAAAAATTTCATTCTCAGTTACGCACGCGTTTGATGCCCTATTATGCCGAAACTGGCCGTCTCTCGCTCCCTAATCGCCTGACTTTACAGATAACTCTATTATTCCAAAAAGTTTACATGGTTGTGAGTTGCAAATTATGACCAACTATCCATCTACCTTCATTGGATGAATTTGTTGTGAAAAAAGGATGAAACTTTGTTTGTTCTCTCCTCAAAGTGGTTGTAAAGAGCTCCAAGTATTCATTCTCCTAGCAGCAAAGTTCCAGGCCCCAATTCAGTTGCAATAAATTGTAAAAGATCTGGTAGCTTCACATCTGATACCAAGTTGGGTGCATGGATCCTCCTCCCCTTGATCCTAAGAGAACCTATTTTTGCTGTTTTGGATAATTAAAGTCTAAAACTCTTAATGACTCCAAAATGGCTTTTTCTAGAGATCTTGATGAGATTCCTTCAAGAAGCATCTCCACTCGACCTATGCACACAAGAAAGTTATTCCATACATGCTAGCTTTTTATGTGCATAAAACCAAACTCCCCGAAGTAACAGCTTGTGACTGCCCATAAAATGTTACTCTCTATGGCTATCTGCCCATGAATCCTACCTAGGGCGAATACACAATCCATGGGCATTATAATAAATTGTTCTCTAGTGCATAGTTTTCTTAGGCTGATTAAAATTTCCAAAATTTAATTTCATGGTCTCAATTGAAGATGTAGAATAAAATAATATTATTTTTGCAGATTTTTAAAAAAAAAATTGAAGCTGATTAATTTCATGTTCTCAATTGATGAGCTAGGGTGAATAATATTTCTGCTTAAAGTTAGCTTCATTTGTGGGGCTAGAATACCAGCCTTTGTTTTGCGATTTTTTTTCAATTTTATTGTCACAAATTCAAATGGTTTTTTGAAAAATCATCAAATTTTTTTTCAAAATCCTAAAAAAATCCTTAATAAAATCATCAGAGTTCTTTTACGGAATTTTTTTAAATACCCAATACCATCAAGACCATGCTGGTATGTTCAGAAGTGGACACCCTACCAACACTTGCATGTAAATAACCATACCTGAGAGAACCTACTAGACTCTGATGAATCCTGGACACAAAAACCCTTTGTCAGTGTTCAGCAGTGTGTCCAGTGAAGAACACTAGCCAGATATAAGAAGGTACCTGGTATAATCAAAACAATAATGGTTTCAATAAGTTCAAAGTACATGAAGTTTTCAGAAGCTCTCTTTTTTACCAGTTGAAGTTAAAGTGCCTGCTGCTGAGCTTCTCAGAGTCCTCATTTGCAAACTCTGGAAGCCAGCATTTGAAGTTTGCTTGAAGTCAGCAAACGGCTAATTTCACTACTCGTATCACAATATCATAGTAGATGGTGGCCAAAAAAACATAATTTCAAAATTTTTAAATGAATTCATTATTTGGGAAAAAAATAAAATTGTTTTGTCAATGTGAAAACCTACCCTAGGCTACATACACGGTATTATAAATAGATGTGGAGATTCTTCATCTTTGTGTACATACATCCATTACACTAACTCTCAGACAAGCAAGTTTCGTAAGGATTCTTCATTCTTAGGGTATGCAGTAGCTATTACACTAAAAAATAATTTTAAAAAATAAAACCCTGACACTTTGTGGGCTTTATATGGCCACTAAAATGGCCTCGCTCAAACAAGTGAAGGCACTGATGTGGGTGCGAGTTAAGGATGGCCCTCATGGTGGACGAGTGTAAGAACCCTCCCTCTCCAACAAGGGGTATGTTGTTGTTTTACATTAAAAACCGTATCTTAAGGCAAAAGAAGAATTATGGAAACTCAAATATTTCACCATGCCAAAATATGCGTAACCTTCAAAAAAAATCCTCTAAAACAAACCAAAATCCTTCAAGATATTATTATTAACTCTGTAACTAATCTCAAGTTTCAACACAAGCCAAAATATCATCTTTCAAAAATCCTCATATAAAAATAAATAGACCTATTATTATTATTATTATTATTATTACCTAGGGGCCTATTAAAAAAATCCCTTAAGCTACTATATACTCTATAATGAATTTAAACACAATAATATTCTTTTTTGCCTTGGTAGGCAAGGCCAACAATAAACTCCCACAAAGTTACATGTGAACCTACATACAATTAATGGTAATGACTTCATTGGATTATTTAGAAAGTCAGATTCAATGAAAAGACTTTTAAATCTAGTAGTGGAAAACTCAGCAGAGGATTCCCACTTTTGTATTTATGGCAAAAATCTGGGTAGAAGCAAAATCACAACTTCCAGAAGCAAAGCTACAGGCTTAGTAGTAGTGTCAAGTGAACAAAAAAAAGAAGGACTATTTTCAACTGTCTTGTAACTTTGGCCAAAGGGCTGGCTCCTAAACCCCACATGTAAAACTAAAACTAAAACTAAAACTGGGACTGCAGATAAGAATAAGTAAACTGGTGGTGGAGACTACTAAAATAGCAGCAAACCAAACCACCTAGACCAATCATTATGATTGGCCAATCAGACCGAGGGAGTAGTAGCAGTCAGATCATATTTATTACACTCTTCTCTGGCAGGTAACGGCTTTGTTGTGCCTTTTACTAGCCTCAGCAGTGAACACATCGTGCAAACAAAATGCTGGAGCCAAAACCAACCATTTTGCTGAGTCGAACCGACATGTTTTAACTTTCATTCATCCAAATTGGATGATGCTCTAGGTGGTCTTAGGCCCACTTTACACTAGGAGTCGAGGCCAATGTTCAAACTCAAATCAAGCATTCTTGTTGGAGCAAAAGTTGAAATTGGCACCGAGGGCTTTACACGAGGAGTCCCAAGGCCCGAAATAGAAAAATATTTTCAATCTGCCCCAAGTTACTAATAAATGGCCTCCTATTGGTTGAAAAAAAAGGATACCATCAAATTTGGGAAGCCAATTTGCAATGCTCGGGGCCAATGTTCCAGCATTTAATAATATCCCGACATCAAATGTCGTAGCATTTATAAGTAACTTGATGCCAAACAAGCAGCCAAAAATGCTCAAATTTGGCCCCAAGTTTTTTTGAGCCCTGACTCCTAGTGTAATGTGGGCACAAGTAGAGCACCTCCACTCATATATACTAAGGAAATTTTCCACCAAACTGTGATGCATTTGTGACACTAAAAAATATAAATAAGAGTAAATATTTTGATGCAAATTCCTCTTTTCAAAATAGAAATTCACAGAAAATTCCCCAACTAATTTTTTAAAAAAAATAGTTATGAATTGTTTTGCCCAAATATAGTTGAATTTTTTATGATTTTGCAACAACATACGTCATATGTGCTTAAAAACTAGATTTTGTATTTCAAAAGAAGATGCCAATTTTTAATATATAAGCTCATCCATAAAGGGAGTGAGTATTGTAAAAGATTTATCAATGGGTGGCATAATCTTATAAGTATCAAGTTAATGAATGATAAATTTTTATAAAACTTAGATGAAAGGAGTGGATGAATTAATTTTAATTTTTTCTAGAGAGTATTTAAGGGTTTACAATTCCTTCATTAAGCTCGTTTTTCTCATTTTTTCATGTTCATATTTTGATTTTTCTTTTTAAAGACTTGTGTGTATTGAAACTTATGTCATGATAATCTTAATTTAATATTTTTGTTGTGAAAACCTTTATAAGGGGAAGGCTTATGTAGACTTGGTGAATGATCCCCATTTAAGGCAAGGTTTCTAGAATTTAAATATGTGTGATGAGATGGAATTTGAAGTGTTTGAATGATCCTTGGCCAACATATGAAAATTGCATATCTTGCAAATTTGAGTGTTATGTGAGGTTTTATTCATTTTTTAAAATGATTTTGTTTGAAAAATAACCTTCATAAGTCCATACCCATCCTAATTTTTTTATTGGCTATGTTGAGGAAAAAAAATGTTTATCTACGATTGTAAGACAATTTTGGTTTGAAGGTTGAACTAATTGTACATGACAACAAGAAACTTTCATGTACTTCTTGAGCTTTTTTTCTCTATTGAATCCATTTTGCATTCAAATCATCTAATTACATTAGGTATAAGGTTTCATGAAAGTTTATACCTAATACATTAGGCATACATTAGGTGTATTATGGGGAACTATTCATAATTATAAAGGCATGTTTAATAATTAGAGTTTTAATTCAATACCTAAAAATGACAATAAATATGTCCAACCCATTTGCATGGATTTAAAAGTTCTTTCACAAGTTTAAAAATAGTCAATTTTCTAGATTTAATTGTCATTTAAGTGTGATGGCAAAATTTGAATGGTGTGTAATGGGACATTTAAAATTTCCATGTGATGCAAAGATTGCTAGTTGAAAATATAACAACTTGATAAGTGATTTTCAACTTGATAATTGATTTTCAACATTCATATCACATTTCATTTCAAAAATGTTTTCATTTTAAAGAAAATGAATATCAAAAGGTAGTATAAGATGTAATCATGGTGATTCAACAATTTGGGTGCACAACCAACTCCCAAGAGGGATAACAAAGTATGATTCTCAATGTGAAAGAAATTGGATGTTGTGACTTTAACACTAGGCTTAGACCAAAACTAAAACACAACAAAAGAATCAAGTAAAGAGAATGTACTTAGAGTTCAATGCATTGAAGGGTTACAAGGAGGAGAATCACAACTCATTTTAAAGTTTGGGCTATGGTGTGGTTTGTGAGTGTGAATTGATTGTGATTCATTTGTGCACCATTTTTGTTCCAATTCACACTAAACATTTATATTTTTGGTTTGTATAGATTGATTTCACTTTGAGTTTAACATATTGAAATTCATTCAAATCCCACCTTAAAGATTGTGGATGCATATCTTGTCCCAATGCATAGAACTAAAGGGTGTGCTCAAAGTTTTCAAGTTTTTTACAAATCAAAAAGTTTATTTTGATACCTTTTCCACCAAACCTTGAAGACATGTCAATGCCAAACTCTATAACCAAAGGTAATATATTTGGTGCACATAACTTTTAAAACAATGCAAGTGTCAAACATGTAAATATTATTGGCACTCAAGACCTCCAATTATGAACATGAACTTGTTATTAACAATATTGAACACCAAATTGAGTGTCAAATGTTGTGGGTGATGGTGGGAGCCTTGCAATGACATGCATCAATACCTTATCAAACATATGAAAAATATCATGCCAATTACTCGAGAAACACTTGCCACCACCTTTTTTTATTGCTAATGTATTTAATGTAGTTTTGAACCCTTCCCCAAAAAAACCCATAACAAAATGATTTCCTCAAAGATCTTTAAAATCTTTGTCATGAAGTACTAGCTTTGGATTTTAAAATGTGATTTAAATTGTGTCTATGAATTACAGGCTACACCTCATGAAATTCTTTCACAAATGAAAAGAAATTGATCAATATAGTAAAAAAACTTTGAGAACTACACAATCTTCTTAAATTATCAAGATGCATTTCAACCTATTATTTTTACTTTACGAATATATAATTATGTTCACAATGTGTTTGCATTTGTTATGAATTTTCTTAATTCTAAATGGGAACCCAAAAATATGAATAGTAGTGAGCTCAAGGTATCTAAATTACAACCTTCACCATGACCTTGAAGTTACTAAAATTCTTTTAGAAAAAAATTCAACCATAATTAGGATATTTTGCTAATGATGAGATTGCAAAGTTAATTAGTATAAGCTAAAGGTTTTTAAGTTAATTATATGATATAGAAGTTTAATGTTGATTCGTTCATTATAGAGCTTATGCTTTAGACATGCGATGTCTAAATTATGATAAAATATATAAGACCCTATTAATTTATATTAAGCAAATTCAAGCTATGATTCAAAGTTGTATAACATGGAAATAGAAATTTGACAAAGGTATTTACGAATTGTTGAAAGCTTGTAAACATTTTATAGCATTGCACTTGTATATGTGGTTCAATCATTTCTCATGATTTTGTTAAGAATTATCATGATAGAAAAGTCCAAATTATGCAATGAGATGCGTGTTAATACAAAATTTTGTTTTTTCATGCGCTTAACTTGTGTTGCGTGATAATACAATTGAAAAACTAATGTTTAAAGAGATTTAGCCTCTTTACATATTTTCAAATTATTTAACGTGAGATTCGATAAAGGAAAAAACATCTAATATTATAAACACCTTCAACTTTCATTATTGGGTGTCACAAATGGATTATTTCATAAAACAATATTAGTGAAGATATAATTGAAAAAATCAAATCAACCAATTATGTTGTTGAATCAATGAAAAGTGAGTTGTGACATTCTTTTTGAGAATAATTGGGTTTCTAAAAAACTTTGGGTAGGTTAAGGTTTAGGGTTTATCTCACCCCCTTGTGATCAACACTTGTTTTTTTAGGGTTTATGTCACCCCCTTGTGATCAAGACTTGTTTTTTTTAGGGTTTACCTCACCCCCTTGTGATCAAGACTTGTTTTTTTTTAGGGTTTACCTCACCCCCTTGTGATCAAGACTTGTTTTTTTAGGGTTTTTTCCACTTACTAAGAGTCCAATAGCCAAATTGTGTGACACCCACTCCAAATTAAGCACTCAAAAGATTAAACAGATTTCAATTTTTTGGCAAATTGAGTTAAATTTTTTTTTGATTTAGTCTTAATTGTAGTGTAAGCCCCTCGGAGTAGGGTGTTAAACTACATAAAAGCACCGACATAATTTTATTTTTTTCACTTTTAAATGGGGGGAAAAAAAAAAAAAGGCCAAAGGGGGCATTTCACTTTGTGAAACACCCACACCTCGGCCCCATGCCACTCTCTACCCCATTTTGGAGAGGACGGATTCTACTTGATAAAATGCCCCGGAGGGGGAGCTGGGGGGGGGTCGACATACATTATTATGTCAAAGAATACCCATCGTTACAAACAAATTTCCACCCTAAACAATAAAACTCTTATGTATGTGTTGAAGAAATTATTAAAGAAAATCCCATTTCAAAGAACTAAATTATTCAAAAACATCTGTTTGTTTGTTTCAAAGAATCATCCAAATGTTCACTTATTTTGGATTTTTAACGAATTTTAATTTTGAATGAATGAACGAATTTTGCATGATTTTCATTATCAAATTGTGAGATGGTAAGTTTGTGACAAGCTATTTCAAACAATCATCCAAAAAAAATCATCCAATAATTGAATCTCAAATAAAATTCTAAGCTTGAAATGATGACAAATGAATTTAGACAAACCTTTTGAAAAAAATCATCCAAAAAGTCGATTATTCACAACCTTTAAAAAAAATTCTAATCTTGAAGTGAATGACAAATTATTCGGAAAATCCCCTTTCCAAAGAATCATCCAAAAAAGTACACTATTTAGAGCCTTTGATGAATTCTATTTTTTTAATTAGACAACCCGTTGCAAAGAATCATCCAAAAAGTACACTATTTTGAGCCTTCGATGAATTCTAATCTTTTAATTAGACAACCCGTTGCAAAGAATCATCCAAAAATCATCCAAAGATCCCACGAATGAATGAACGAACCTTTTTTAAAACGAATAATTCCTGATTTTTCTTGTCAATTGACTCCACTCCAAAAACGGACTCAATTAATGCCAAAAACAAATACTCCCAAACAATACAAAAGTGAAATACATACATACATACATATATACATACGGTTTTAGAGAATACAAAGTATTTGTACCCTTGACTTGACTCATGGTAGGTAGGTAGGTATATATATATATATGCAGGAGGTGTGGAGCTTGGTTGTTGTGTGCTTGGAGGAATATTCCCAAATACCTAACCCAATCTAGGTATACCTATGGTTTGAACCACAATTTACTTATTTATTACCCTTGACTTCACTTGTGGTTGGGAATTTCGATTTGAAAAATGAAAAAAAAAATCACTAATAACTTGGGTATATAACACAAAATAGAAGTGAATACAGTTTGGAAATACAGAATACGGATTAGAAGTACTGAATACGGTTGTATAAATACATTATACTACTACGGATACCTTTGACTCGTCGTATCTATACGGAACTACGGATTGTGTGGAGCTTGGTTTTGCGTGCTTGTTGTTGTTTTTGCTCTTTTGTCGTTGTTTGCTTTGTTGCTGCGCTCTTCTGCTGCTGCTGCCGCTGCTGCTCTGCCGCTCTTTTTTCTCTTTTGCTCTTGTTGTTGTTGTTGTTGTTGTTTTTGTCGTTTTGTCGTATCCAGCAGCTTGTCCTTCGTTACTTTGAGTGAGCCGTAGTTGCGAAGAATTAGGTTTTGTAATCTGCTTGTGTGCTGTTTTTTCCCCTCTGTTGTCTCTGGATGCCGACATGCGAGGTTCTGGTGTTTCTTTGAGGATTGAACGGAGAACAGGGCACCAGTAGGAGCAGGAGCAAGAGCAGGAGCAGGAGAATGAGCACTAGGAGTAGCCATGATGATCATCGCATTTGCGCTTTCTAGTCACCAATGTTTGCAATGGTGTACCATTGCCGATATTGAAGATGATGATCATGCCATGAGAGAGTGAGAGAGTGAGAGAGTGAGAGGCTCGTCGGAGGTGATTTGTAAAAAGCCGAGATCCGGATCAGATTTGGATTTATCCGAAGTCCAGACAAGTAAGTACACTGTTTTGCTGTGTTGAGGAGGAGGAGGAGGAGGAGGAGACTAGGACTATGTTGGAGGTTTATTGAAGAAGCAAGGGAATGGAGAGAGCTGTGCCAGACTGCTCTTATCCGGGTTGCTTCTTTTGTGTGATGAAAAAAACTAATCCGGTGAAACGGCGTGCAAGCATTGCCAAGTTCTTCAAGGATCTACCAGGACAAAACGAAGATGGACAGGTACCTATTCTCCATTTCCATAGGGAGCGTCACACAGAGAGAGAGAAACTGAGTGTTTGGTGATTCATTGCAGGGAGGGGCAAGGCAAATTGATGAGGATTTTTGGTTTTGTTTTTGTGTTAAGAAAAAAGGTGTTGTGTATTATTATCAGAATGAAGAGAGAGCAAAAAATCTTCTTTTGGAGATTTGTGAGGATGTGTGTACTACTGTAATAAGGGGCTTTCATTCTTGTTGCTGATTGATCAACAAAATTTAGTTTTTAAAAAAAAAAAAACGGAAAATAAATGCAGGTGCTGGCTATTAGTGGGCTTTGGAATACGGCAATGGCATATCCGAATGATCCAGAATTTGTGGAACTCGGTGTATTCGAATGCATGGCACAGCTCATTCGGAAGGGAATACAGAACCGGCAGTGGCTGGCACAAGACCAGAATATCTACATACCCTACTATGCAGCTCACATAATTGGATCCTACACCATGAACAGGGAAGAGTTTGCGGAGGAGGCTGTTAGGGCAGGTAATATTTCGCAGATAGAGAGAAAGAAAGTCAGTATTATGGGGTTTCTTCTGGTTTTTGCATGTGATCATTTCTTCTTCTTGTCTGCTGACATGATGCTTTTGTGTTGCATCTGTGTATTGCTGAAGAAAGGTTGTTTGTGTATCCAGGTGTTATACCTCCACTAATGGAGCTTCTGAGGGGACAGTCAACATGGGTGGAGCAGCGAGTTGCAGTACGAGCACTTGGACACCTTGCCACTTATGATAGTACCTTCCCTGCAGTGGCAGCCTATAGAGACATTCTGGAGCTTGCAATCCAACTGGCCATTGATGCCGTGGAGATAGTATACACCCACTTCTTGCAGTTTGTAGACAAGCGATTGAGTTACCATTGTGACCTGTTGACACGAGGAATGGGGGGACTAGAGATGGAGTCCCGGAAGGCAGAGGAGTGGGCCAGTCAGCTGCAATGCTGGTCACTGCAACTGGTCAATTGTTTTGCTTTCAAGGAAGAGTTCCTCCCCACAATTTGTCAGGCAGATTTCTTGGAGCAACTTCCATGTATGTGGGGAGGACTTGTGAATGAAAGTTCACCTGCAGGGTTGGGGGTTCTGCGCACCATCTGTTACCAGAGGCTAGGGAGGCTGCCGGTTGCAGAGTCTCCGTGCATCATTGATGCCTTGTGCAACATTGCACGCTCCTCTGATGACTGGCAGTACATGGCTGTGGATTGTTTGATGTGGCTATTACAAGATTCAAATACCCGACTCAAGGTTAAGAGACTCTTCCTTTCTCTCTCTACATTATGCACAGCACTACCTTCATGTCAATTGATGAACTAATAGACAGATGACACCCATGCAAAGTCTTAGGTTTTGAAACAACTGGGTGATGTGCTCCCTCAAAACTATGTCCACACAGGCTGAAACCAACCCAGTTTCCAACCCCTAACCACTTGTGATCGCCAAGACAATCCAAGATACAAACAAGGTAAGGATTTAAAAGCAGCAGGGGTTCTTAGCATTGTCAATTGACTCACTAAGCATGGTGAACATCCCCATGGGTGACTCCTTTGGACTGTTTCCTTAACTTGTTGAGCAGCTCTTGCTTAACCATAGGGCTGGTGTTCTACTTCTGATTGCACACAGCAATTGAGACATGGCAATTCATGCTTGTGTCAACAGTTCTCTAGAGGAAAAATGGAATGGATTTTTGTATCCAGTTAAGATCTTCACTGGTGGAGTTATCCCCTATTTTAGAGAGGTGACCACCATTGTGTTGCTCTTGCACACTGGTGCTGCTCTTTTTTGCTTAGGTTTCCGTGATCCAAAGAGGGCTTGGGATCTGAGGTGCTGTTTCTACAATTTTAGAGTACAGTCTAACTCCTCTAAGGATATGTCATGCAATACATGAAGTGCAGTGTATTCGTGCTCTAATGAAGGGAGTCTGAGAAGTAGGTGATTGGCATGAAATCTCTCTAGTCTTTCATGGTTCTATAACTTGAACTATGCTGGTTCGGGTGCCCTCAGCTGTTCCTTTCTCCTCCCCTTCACTGATTTCTCAGCTGATTGTTGATTCTGCAGTACATGATGTCAAGCCAATTGTTGATTTTGTTGAAAAGGTAATGCTCTGTGCTATGTTACTAACAGCAATATATTGTTCATCAGGTGTTAGACAAAGCTACAGTGGCGTTGGTAGATCTGGTGGAGCTGCCAAGCTTAGGAGAACACAAGCAGCTAAGTGAAGTCTTGACTAGTGTGCTATTGGAAGATTACAGGCCACATTCATCCCCACCCAATACAAAAGACCCGTATTTCAGAACACATAAGCTATTGGACAGCTTTTCTGCACTACAAACAAAATCAAAGTGGGAAAAAACAGCACCTAAGGAGGATCTCCAATTAAAGCAAGCAGCAGCACTGGTTGTAAAACTGGAAGGGAATGCTCGGTTTTCTTCAGGAGACATAAGTGGTGCTGCAGCCAAGTACACTGAAGCTCTGGCACTTTGCCCAGTGAAAGCAAAGAAGGAGAGGTTGGTGCTGTATAGCAATCGAGCACAATGCCACTTGTTACTACGTAATCCAGAAGGAGCTATCAGTGATGCGACACGGGCTCTATGTCTTCATAATCCTGTCAATCGTCATGGCAGAAGTTTGTGGAGAAGGGCACAGGTACATTTCTGCCAGGGATCTCTCCAGGTGGCTGAACACAAATCTTCCATGCTTGTTTGATGTTTCTCTTCCAGGAGGGACCTTCTACATTGAAAAATCCTTTCACCCATGCCCTCTTACATTCACCACTGCATAGACACCATGCTGGGTTGTGTTGCTAATCAAAATTTTGTGTTTTGGGTGCAGGCATATGAAATGCTGGGGCTCTACAAGGAAAGCCTGCTGGATGCTATCATGTTTATAAACGAGTGTTCCCAAGCACCTGTGAATGAGACAGACCTAAAGCAGGGAAATAGGGTTCCTGAGTATGTGGAGCGCCTAGTTATAAAGCAAATGCAAGCAGCTTGGTTATTCAAAGATGCTGCACTAAAGCATGGGGATATTCACTATACCAGAAATCAAGATCTGGACTCAGATTCAAAGGAGGAAAGGGAGGAACATGATGAGTTCAATGATGAAGAGGAAGATGAAGAGGGGAGAGAAGAGGAGGAGGAGGAGGAGGAGGAGGAAGAGGAGGAAGAGGAGGACGATGGTTCAGAATGGGAAACTGCTAGTGAGAGTGATGAGGTGCAAGATCAGGCTTTCTCCCAGAATCAAGACCCAAATTGGTCACACAAGAGTGAGAAAAAGGCAGGTTCAAGTTCCTCTGTTTTCAAAGGCTCTACACTACGGGATCTACTCAGTCCTTAGTGTGAGAACATCTGGTGATTTCACCTCCTGTTGTCTATCCCTCTACTTTGCCATAGGATTTTTCTTACCAACCAGATTTGCTGGAGCCCTTTGTCATGCACACAAGGGTCAAATCCAATAAGCAAGGAAACTCTTTTGCAAAAGAGTTTCTGGTCCGGGAGTGAAGAAAAGCTTGTACTCTTATCAAAGAGTACAAACCTGTGGGGGCTTTTCTCAACACTGAAAGCATCAGAACCAAATTCGGTGGTTGGAGGGTTGAAGTGGGTTCCGTCCCCTTTACTAACACAATTATCACAGCCAGAGGACATTATTGTTACTGGTAATATTTCCTGAAAGCTTCCATCTGTACACAAATCCCAAGAATGTGTACATTCGCTGGTTGTCAGATGAGCAGCTTGGCAGATGATCTTCTGTTGTCATTTGTTGGATGGTAGGTTTTTGATCACTGCCCCTAACTTACAGCTTACCATCTCATTCCTTTTGTGATGGGTGGGTATTCAAAGCACTGAATGATATGTGGTCAGACCACTCTACAGTGCATGCTTGTGTTGAATTCTCATGGTGCAGAGAGCACTGAGGGCTCTTCATATTATTGGTCTTGTGACGATTACCTGGTGATGTTGTTGGTTTTAGCCTTTTGTCTTTGCACTTCACATCATCCTACTTGGTCATGGGACTGATCAGAGTCAGGCTTTTGGCTTCTTCAGGCTTTTGAAATTTCTTCAGGTTGCTGGATTGTCAGCAGAGATTGAAGGTGAGGAGGGTGCATGCTGTTGTGAAGGAAGTGTAGAGTATGAGAGTGTGTACAGAGGGGTATATCCTCTGCACACAAGAAATAGTTGGAGACTAGACTCTGGTGCAGGGTTGGTGCATCATAGCAATGGAATTGATGTGCCACATGCACTGATTGTTATATGTGTGGAAGAAACTATTGCATGCTAAGGTTGAGATAAAACATTTTTGGTTCAAGATTCTTGTCTCTGGAGAAATGCGATCGAGCATAGTCCACCATTGTTGTTGTTGCAACACCATTCAATGTTGCTGCCATTTCAACTGCAGTTTGCTCCAGTTTCTTCATGGATACATTGATCAACTCTTTGATGCAGCAGTTTCTTTGACAAAGGAGCTGTTAGAAGTTTGCTACATATGATGCATGGTGCAACGTCTCCTTGATATATGCACAGAGACCGTTCCCAAAATCTTCTTGACAAAGTGCTGAAGTAGATGCAATTGATTTGTTGAATTCAAGAATATAGAGCAGCAAGCAGCTGAGTGCTGAAGGATTTGATCAGGAGCAAAGTACTGTTTCTGAATTGTGTTGTGAGGGATGGGAGCCTTTGTCGGGCTGCAATAGTGTCAAGTGCAGATGGCAAGCGGCTTCTATTGTTAGGTACCTATTTGTGATCTTTGTTGTCATCATTGGGAAAGGTCAACATGCATGTGCCTGGTGTTGGCCATGGTGTAGGAGGAATCTCATTTTCCAGAGCTTGGAGGTGTATGTGGCATGATGACTTATTTGTGAAATATGTGCCATAACATAATGTCAAGTTGGGATTTTAATGTAATATATGCCACAATAAACATCACATATTGTACATTGTAGTGGATGAACCCCCAAGGTTTATCTCACCTGTGTCATGAGCTGTGACCTTTGGTGTGAGAAAAACCACATTCTCTTGTAGTGTTGAAAGGGGATTAAGTTTCAGTGAGGAAAAAGTGTAAGAAGACTAAGCAATTGGATGATGATGATGACAATTTGGAGACTGCACAGAATGGAGCTTGAGGAGAAGATGCAGTTGCAGCAGCATCATGAAGAGGATGAACTGGCAATATCAAAGAAAAAAAAGGGCTCAGAACAAGGCTGCAAAGGATGAAGAAGAGGACGAAGGAGAATAAGGTGTCTGCTGTTATAGTGAAGAAGAGGACTTCCCTTCTTTGCATGCTCAATGGCCTGTTCTACAACTCCAGTAGGCCAAAGATAGAGAGGGCGGTGATGCAGATGATTCAGAAGATGTGACTGTCTCATTCACATGATGGATCCCTGTGACCTACCAGAATATCCTTACTAATTAGCAGGCTTTGCAGCATTAGTATCACAAATTTCATGAATCTGCAGAGTGGAAATAGAGGATTTCCTGTGGAGAAAGCTATGAGAGTGGACATGTGATGCACCAAGCCGAGATGCATCACAGCAGTGATGCTGCAGGTGGAAGAGTTCCTGTACTGCAACCTAAGGCTAGATACAAATGGAAATCCCACTGTTGCTGATACTTGTGTGGTTGTTTCAGTGGGCTGCTTATGTGTGCAAAAAGGTTACACTTTCTCAACCAACTTCTTCGCCAATTCCTTATACTTTTGCATCTAGTCCTTCAGTGTTTAATCTAGAGTTTGGGGTCCACTGCAGGTAGAAGGTTTTGCATTTGGTTGTTACTGGGTGCGACTAAGGACTTGACAATCTGCACTCTGGGTTGCAGCATTGCAAACACAGATCAAGAGGGAGAGATGCTGTGAAATCACACTCTATTTAGTCTTACCCAACAGTACCAGATGGATGCACTTGGAAAATGTATGACCTACAGAGATTTCTCTGTTTTCTTTTGGCAGGTTTTTTGCAAAGTGGAGGATGAAATTCAAGGCATGGAGCTGTGTCTTCTTCTTGGATGCTGGTGATATCTTATACAAACCTTAATCGTTTCAGTGTAGTTTTTTTGCTTTCACCCACTTTTTCATTTAATGCAATGAAGACTTGGGGAGATGTTAAGGTTGTTTTTCGTTTTGTTGGTTCAGATTGGTGTCTTCTACTCAACGTGCATATGGTTTCAAGTAATCTCCTCTGTTTTGTTCTGTATCTATGCTGGTATCATGGGAATGCAGGTTTTTCTTTTCTGTGGGTTGCATTGTCTGTTGAATGCTTGTGACCCGCTTTGAAAAAGGTTCAACTCTTTGTGTTGTGTATTTGTGTTGGATGTGGCAACTGCTCTAGGGTCATTCCATATCCATGGTATCTTGTGTGGATTTACATAAGCTGAGCCCACTTTCACACCACTGTGATGCTCTAACTTCATCCAAAATTTGACATACAGGCTTAATGTTGTCAGTAGAGGATTTTCATGTTTATGGGTAGGGATGCTCTTACACATATATGCTCACAATCATGTTAAAGCTAATTGAAGGAACAAAGACTTTCAAAATTGATACCAATTTCATGAACAAAAACAAAAAAAGAACAAAGCAAAGTTCAACTAATGATCAATTTTGTAGGTGATGGATGCTCTATCCCAACTCCCATTCCTCATGATGCAAAGTCTTCTTTATTGATCTTGGCTTGGATGGAAACAAGAAACCAAATGTAAACTTCACCTTGATGGAGGATTTGAGATTCAACATGGGTTTAGGGTTTACAACAAGTCAAACATTGTTAAATACAAACTCCATCAATGACTTCATGAGTTTCATGCTGGAGGTGCATTTGAGATTCATTTTTTTCACCAAACCTTTGACATTATTATACTTGCACCCTTCATTCAACACAAAAGAATTTTGAAAACAATGGAAAGCAAAAGTAAGTTAAGGATTCCAAAAGTAGGAAATGTCCATTCCAACCCAGCTCAAAAGTTAAAAGCTTTAAGTGGTGTTGGTTTGTTCTTCCTTTTTGACAAAACCTTCAATTCTTGTTTTGATGTCAATTTTTTTGGTGGAAGGTTCTTGTGGTGTGGGTTTGAATCTAGTTCTTCAAGTTTCTAAACCCTATGGTTTTAGTTTTGGTTCTTTTTCAAATTCAACAACTTATAGGCTCAATTTGAAAATTGAGTCTAATTTCATGGACACATTACACATTTTTCAAGATTGAAGATTGTATTAAAATTAATTAATCTACTATTTCCATTCATCACAATATTCACCTTTGTTTCCAAGGTCATCTTTTTAAGGTAGGAATTAGTGTAGGGTTTAAACGCTTTTTTAAATAAAAATTGCAAACAAAAGCAAAAGAAAACTTTGACATTGTACATTTGACATCTTTTACGCTCGATTTGTGATTGATAAAGAAGTTACCTCATCCATAAGATCAAGGTTATTGAAATGTTGTTTGGCTTAGACAACAAAGGATCATGACAAAACTCCTTATAACAAGATGAATTGTGAAGTCTATGTAGATGTTTCAACCCAAACCCCTCCTTATGTGCTTCCATACATGTCATCACGAAGTCATCCATCAAAAGTCAAAACCCCACACAAAAAAATAATTCCCCAATTGCCCTCCCCCTAAAAGATTATTGACAAAATTAAATATTTTTGAAGCACTCAATTTTGAATTAGATTCATAGTTGTGAAACTTGAGGCATGCTAAAATTGAAGCTTTGAAGTTAGAAACATTCAAGTCATGCTATGATTGACAATAGTTGCATTGTTGCTAAACAATATGGAAAATTGCTAATAGAATAAATCATTAGTAGGGTAAAACATTTTGCAATTTTTGACAAGTGAAAAATGGGTGTTGACCATAAGACTTCAACAAAAAGAAAGTTACAATGCAAAAAACAAGATTGCAAAACTTGAAAATGCTTACAAGTTTGTTACTAGCTTCAAACCTTTTCAAAGGTACGTTTAAAGCTTATTAAAACTAATATGCTAGTTGGCAAACTCTTGAATTTTGTTCTATCAACTGCATTGGAATTTGGTCTCCAAACCTCTCCCTCCTCATCAAGTTTAGGGTTTAAGGTTTCATTTCCATAAACCTTCTAGCTTTTATCAAATACATTCAAAAATAAATTAGAAAAGAAATAATGATCAAGTTCACCATAACATAACATTTGCAAATTCATGGTATGAGGAGGATTACACTACCATAGATACATGATTGTTGCACAAATTTAGGGTTAGGGTTAAAAGTAGGAATTAGAGACTAGGAATTAATTAGGTTTAGGACATGTAGAATAGTAAGGAATTATTTAGTGAATTAGCATTGAAGATGGCATCCAAAGCTTAAAATGCAAACTTAATTTTGTCAAAAATTTAAGCACAAAAGAAACAACAAAAATAACATGCAAATCACATCATTACCATTTCTAATTATGACAAAACCTAAAACAATGTTTCATTAGGATCAAAAAATTTCAATTCTTCCCTATCTTTTGATTCCAATCTATTTCCTAAATGCATTTGCTAAACTACATTGAAATTATTGATTTTTTATTTTCAAAGCTTGTGAATTAAGATTGTGAACATCTAATTCAAAAACCAATTTGGAGGATAATTCGTGCATGATAGTGTTAGAAAGAAATTTTACTTAGCCAATTTCAATCTCTTCAAGGTTGCTTGCCTTTGGGGTGAGGTAGTTGGTCGTATAGATGTTATTTAACATGTTAAAATGAAGATGAAGTATACAAGACTCAATTTGAAAGAAAACATTAAATGCAATTAGGTATGGGAAAATCGGTGTGTATAAAAAGTTAAAAATTAAAAAACACTATAAAAAAACCCTTGGAATGTAAATATAATAAAAGAATAACAAAACAAGATATCCAAACAAGAGAAAAATAACAACACGAGTAAGAAAACTTTGCCACTTTACTAAATAAGGCAAACCTAAAAAGTGCTAGCCATGGTTAAGCATGAGAACTAATTCATTTGTTTCAAAAACACAATGAAAATGCACAAAATGGCACAAAAATGATTATAAGTTTTTTGAGCATATGATTGGAAAAATGAAACTTGTTACACAAAAGTGAAAGAACTTGTAGGAATGCAAAAAAAAACATGAGAATAAAAAATAAAAGTTTTAATACGAGCTTCAAATCTTAACAACTTGCTTAAGATCTCATGCACATATGGGGTGACATGGTTTCATTAACATCCAATATTTTGGACAATGTTCAAAGCCTTTTCCTCAACTCAAGAACTTGCTAGCACTTGTTTTAGGAGTTCTTCGAAAAAAACATTTTAACCTCGAAAGATAAAATATTTGATGTCAATAAGGTCAAAACACACCCAAAAGAGCCATTGGCATTATTTCATATTAGGATAACATGCCCTTTTTCCTAAAAATAATTTTTTCATACGAATGAATTTTTTTGCAACTTGTTTTTAAATGGTTAAGTTGCCCCAGTAAATCAAATTTTTTTCAGATCATTTTTGAATAAATAAGAATTTGTAAAGTTTGTAGGTTCCTTGTAGATTTTTTGTTTTATCTCGAACAATGATGATATTTTTAAATCATATGAAAAAAATGTTCATTATTTTAAGGTTTGATTTCATTTATTATAAACTACAATTTTTTTCAATACATCATGTACATTATACCACATATATATGTGATAAAACAATCTTGAAATTTTGAAACATACTTTGAATTTTAAAAATTTTAAATTCCACATTTTGAAAATTATGAATGTTTTTTTTTGTGTGTCTAATAGTTTATTATCATTTAATAATTTTTACCATCAACTTACTTTTATTATATGAGTCCTTTGTAAAAATATCCTTTTTTAATGAAACAAATTTTTGTTTTCAAAAGTCTTTAATTAAACCAAGGCCTAAAATTGAATCAAATGGATTTTTAATTTGAGTTTCTTGACATTTATATGTGTTATAAAGGAATAAATTTCCATGATTACCATGGTTTCAAATGGAAAAATAAATAAAATAATAAATAATAAAATAATAAAAGTTCTCTAATTTTTCGTGGTAATTTTTGACATTTGATGCCCTTTTTGGTTCCTTCGAATGTGTTTTGACCTAATGGTTGAAAATATATGTGAAAAATAATTACCAAATATCATATGAAAATATAGGAGCAATGTTTTTTTCCCGATTTTGTGATGTTGTTTGGGTGACAATTATCCATAAGATTATTTAGCCAACTTTGGAAATATTCAAAATATGAAGTTATAAAATTTTAAGCCCCTTTAAGGTTATAGGTAGTTGTGGAATATTTGTCCAAAAACAATTTTGGTGATTTGAAAACTCTATTTGTTGGATCACAATTTATTCAAGCCAAACATTATTAATATCTATTGTTGCATCATATGGTGACCCTTAATTCAAAGTTTTTTTCTAAATTTTCAACCTTTGAATGGTCATTTGTTAATTTGAGACTTTTGAAAAGTCTAAATGTAATGAAATAAATTATTTGAACTTTTATTCTAAAGCTTGGGTGGGAAGTGGCATGGGTGGGGAGCTTATGCTTTGTTCCCATCATGGAGCTGTAGTCTCTAAATTCTAAACCTCAAACTTCTATTTCCTAAACCTTTCACTATCACATTTTTGTTACTATGGAATTTAAGGTTCCTATAGTAATGTGAGTTTTGATTTAATATATTGTTATTTCCTTTTTCAATTGTTCCAACTTCTTACTAAAAATGATGGTTCTTTCTTTATATCCTATCTTGAGTGCTCATGATATCAACTCTATTGACCAAATCCTTCCAACATTTGTAGGATATGACAACAACTACAATATTGAAAATGTGTAATTATCACATGGAGGTGTGTAGTTTGGAGTTGAAGATTCCAAAATTGTTGTTGTTGATGAATAATATGTCATTGAAGTGGACTCTCAAAATTTGTGAAATCAAAGAATTGCTTGGAATTCACATTACTACAATTCACCTATATAGGCATTTTTTAAGGTAGACAATAATCAACCTATGGATCTTTCTCAAAACCAACTAATGAAATGCATTGTTTGCCACAATGATACAATTCCACTTGAAATCTTGGCAACGTGCCCTAGATGTAAGAAATGTTTTATTGCATACCATAAGTTTAATGGCATAACAACCATGAAAAATCATGTTAAAATTAACCATTCTACCTTATTGAAAAAAATGTTAAAAGATGAAAGTAATGCCCTAAGATTTCTTCTTGATCATGAACTTAAAAAAAAGAAGGCACATGTATTTCCAACTATAATTTTTAGTTTCTTTTAGAAGTAAATTCAAAAAAGATGATGTAACACAAATGGGTCTTTTGGAGGATTTAATATTCTTTGTGGTTAAGGAACTCCTACCTATGAAGACTATTGAGTCAATTTGGCTCTAGAGGTTAACATATAGGTTATTTCCATAGGTTGTCTTCCCATCCAAGAAATTTTTTGTTAAAAATATTTTGTTGAGGTTGGTTGAAAAAACCATAATTATGTATGTGTAACTTGCATTTGTTAATTGTTTATCAACCACTTGCACATTTGACTTATGGATGTCAAAAGGAGCACACAATGTGTTTGTTGTTGTCAATTGTTAATTTTATTTCAAGTGACTGGGAGGTAACTATTGGATTGTTTGAAGTGACAAACACAAGTGATGCAATTATGGTTCTTAAATTACAAAAGTTGTTGAATAGGTGTTCCATGATTAAAAAAATTGTTGCTTATATTAAAGATGAAAGGTTCATTTGTAGACCTAGGCAAATGCTTTGACTTCTATTTTATCATGTAATAACTTGGCCTTTTTAGAGCCATTTGATGGCTTGTGTTTGGCGCATGCATTTTCAAAGATGTGCCAATACACTTCTACACATGAAAAAGTGTCTATTGGTATGCCTTGTGCATCTATAAAGGTTGTTTAATCTACCATTTACAAATGTATTACATGGCCCAAAAAATTTGGCAAAGGTAGGCAAGCATGGGACAAAGCTTGCATTGAATTTGGATTGAGGCCTATAACACACCCTTTTTAGTTACTTTTTGACTATTTTGTGGTTTCTTTGACATTTATGATTATTTTTGTTTATTTTATGGTTTTTTCTTTGATTGTTTCATGCTTTTGTGGTTCACTTATTTTGTTTTTATTGTTATCATAGATTTTTCCAAGATGCTCTTACTTTTTGGAATGCCATTGCATTATGCTATAGACAACAATTTTTGACATTACAATCTTGTGTACCATCTCTCGTAACTAAATGCATGTTTCAAAGGATTCGGTGTAAATATAAGGGCCGATGGCTCAACAAGAGGTGACATGTGATGGAACATGAGTAGGCAATGGAGGATGAGAGGTAACATGCAACAAAACATCAAAAGTTCTCAACAAGAGGTGACATGTGACGGAACATGAGTAGGCAATGGAGGATGAGAGGTAACATGCAACAAAACATCAAAAGTTCTCAACAAGAGGTGACATGTGATGGAACATGAGTAGGCAATGGAGGATGAGAGGTAACATGCAACAAAACATCAAAAGTTCATGAGTCGAAGACTCAAGAAAAGTGACAAATGAAGAAATAGTCATGATAATTACTAAAAGACCAGCCGCAGCAGCCGGAGCTGCATGAACGCTGCCGGCGGTGGTTCCCGTCAACAACACAGCAGCTGCTGCAGCAGCATTTGATGAAGGGAAGATCCCATTCATGGCAGCTGATCCTCAATTTCCAACCTTGGCTCACCCAACTTTAATTTAGAGCAGATGCAGTTATACACAGTTCATTAGGATACGCCCTCTGTAGTGTGGCAAATCATCCGAAACTTTGCCAAACTGGGCAGATCAAGTTTGACAACCCCAGCAGCCTTTGTCAAGAGTCTAGGAATATATTCAACACAACCTCTTTCAACACTCCAAGCCACTTTCCATCCTCACCCAACCTGAGGCAGGGCATATCGACGAGCTCCACTTTGTTCAAGGGACTGTTCCCCTTCAGCAATATTGAAAGGTCATTGTGTCAAGCAAGTGTCCATGAGCACAACCGCATCGTTGCACAACACCCCACATGCCCTCCACTGAACATCACCCAGTAATTCTTTTGGTTCATTGATAGATGCACATTGCTCCATGCTTCCTAAAGCTTGATTTGGTTTTTGTATATGGTACTTTCCAATAACCAATAGGTTACATTCATGTAACATCATTGTAAATTTTCATGATGCATTGTGAACATTGCAAAGACAAAAAAGATGACGATAAGTGAAAAGTGCAAGAAACAAGAAAAAACCAAGACAACCAAAGCACATACTCAAATTACAAAACAAAAAACGCAACCCTAATTAAAACTATGCTACCCATTAAAAGGATATGAATCGAAGTTTTTGGTAGATACCCTCTACTTTTGATTCCCTTTAAGTTGAGTCCTATTACATATATTTGATTTTACGAAAGTGCCGGTTATGAGACAGAGGCAGCAAATAACTTTCACAAAATCATGGGCAAGAGGAAGCTCCAGGTTTTCGTAAAAATAACCCCCACCTATCATATATGCATATATATCTGGTCTGATACCCAAAGTGATTCAAATACCCGGCCCCACACTGGTCTGGAGACCTTCTCCTGCACAGATAATCATAACAATTATTTTCTTGGATTTTTTTTCCCCCAAAACGAGTAATCTTACAATGAAGTTATCAGTAAAGTCACCATCTCTTTCACCCCCTATCCTCTCTTTGAGTGGTGTCTGCAAAGTAATGAAATTTTATTAAATCTCAGAGATACAAGAGAGATTGTGACCATTAAGGAACAAGCCATCGACCAAAGTCCTTCTTCCTAAGAAAGCCATTTCCTCCATTGACTCTGAATTGTGGAGTATCACTCATTCCCGAGGGGCACACCAACATCGCATGACAAATTGTCAACATGCACACGACTCTAGACGCCAAGGACTGGGTTTGGTAGCATTATTTTGTCTTTCGTGCAAGGCTTATTGGGGGGAATGTCACACCGAAGGTGACTATAGTAAAGGCAATTTTGTTAGAATATGAGTTTTGATGCGTTCACCTGAATTGGAGTAAAAAAGAAAAAAGAAAAAAAGATATGGAACAATCATAGAATACTATATATAGTACCTTGGTGGCTTCAACATAAATTATAATTATTTTTAGAAATAGCGAAAATTTCCAAAAAAAAAATTACTTTTGTCAAAGAACAAAATTTTTGTGAAGGAAAATGAAAAAATCATTTCCAAATATTTGGGAATATTCTGTTTGGGAAAATGAAATCTTCAAAATTAATTAATTATTTATTTATTTATTTGGCAGAGATGTGATGAATCTGCTGCCCATGTATGTACTAGTGTATTCCCCGGACCCTTTAGCTAGGTGAACTTCGGGCCTGGATGAACATAGTAACAAAGTATTGGGAAGATGGAGAAGGGCTAACTTGTATCATCCGCACATAACAAACATAGCCATGTGGAAAACCTTGTGGAAGACAAACTTTTTTGTTTTTCATCCATTTCTATTGGGGGGACCTTGGTGAATTCACCACACTTGGCTCCGGTGCACCTCAAATACCCACCCACCTCACACGCCAAGGTTTGATGGGATATACATATATATATATATATATAATGTGAGGCGGGTATTTGATTTTTGTAACACCCACAGGCTCCTTGAAGTTTCCAAACCAAAATTTAAAAAAAAAATGAGAATCAAAGAACCACCGGTTTTGAGTGCTTCAAAACTTCAACAAATTGTCAGGTTTCATGAAAAAAAAATCTGCAAAGACCTGGGCAGTTTTCTAGGCAATTATTCAACTTAAAATAAATAAATTGTGAACCATGGTTATATATAATAACTGGGTATTTGATTTTGTGATAACTGTGATTATACATCAAAACCGGGCATTTTATTTTGATAACCACAGTCATCCACTTTGATACCCGGCCTGATACCCAGAAGTGGGTTTGATGCAAGTTCTAATATGGGTCTCACTCTGATTTGATCCACCAACTCTCTCTCTCTCTCTCTCCATTCATTATTTTCCATTGGGTCAAGTTTGAGCAAAAATCTAATGCTAAAATCCAACACCAATGAGTAATCTTTTCCCAAAGAGCATAGACAAAACAACAAAGCAAAAGCAATGCCCAAAATAAAGCTAAAGGTGCATTCACACTCGGTGTTAGGAACTCTTAAGGTTGAGTTCCCTAACCCATTTAGGACTTAAACCTAGTCACCATGAAAATTTTATGTTAAGCTAACATTCACTTAACATTAAGCTTATGGCACCGATTTAAGCATTGGGTGCCACCTAGGATGCCACCTAGATTTTCAATTAACAATGACTTAACATCAAGTGTGAATGGACCATAAATATGATAAAATTTCCTCACTCTCTCTTGAGGGTTTAGGGTTTAGGGTTTAGTTCAACATTGATGTGAGACAAACACAACAAATGAATTAATTTTTAAAAAAAAATCTTACATGTGGATGGAATTACATAATGTGTAAATGGACAAAGCCCATACAGAGCTCCTTAGGGGATAGATATTTTTTAGTGTCCTCCCAAGAGAACCATGTGGGTGTTAACCATGTGAGTGCTACTATAGAGCCCATTGCACCTGCAAATTTTCACAATTGGGTTGTTGAGTATCTTCTTCCCTTTAATTGAATTCATGTGAAAGTAATTGTTTCTTTTATTTGGTGGGGTTTTAGATTGTGTTAGGTAGTAGTGTGTATATAATATCCGCGGATCTTTGATGGGAACTCCATTGTTAGTTGAATGTGTATATGTATGTGGATATGTTGGCCTTGGTAGGCCAAGGCAAGAAGGATATTGTGTTTAGATTCATTATAGAGTATAGTAGCTTAAGGGATTTTTATAGGCCCCTATGTAATAATAGGTCTATTTTTATATGAGGATCTTTGAAAGATGAGATTTTGGCTTGTGTTGAAACTTGAGATTAGTTCTTATAGAGTTATAATAATATCTTGAAGGATTTTTGGTTTCTTTTTTGAGGATTTTAAAAATATTTTTGCATGGTGAAATATTTGAGTTTCCATGATTCTTCTTTTGACTTAACATACTTTTAATGTAAAAATGGCAAGGCCACACTATGACACATCCTTTGTTCTCTTTTGGTGTTGTTGTCCCCACCCTTGTTTGTTTTAGCAAAACTTGTGATGGGGTTGGATTCTCTCCCTTTCATGGGTGCTTTCTTTTAATAAAGTTTGGCACATTTGGGAGAAGAAGAGGGAGAGAGAAAAGACAAAATGCCCTAGTTGGTGGTATTCCTAATTGAGAGTCTCTTCAACAAAGGGCTACATACTTATCCTTTGTAAATGGAGGGCTCTCTCTATTCACCATTCCTCTCCTCCTATTCAGCAAATGGGGGTGGCTCTCAAGTTCTGCTTTTGTTATTTTTGCAATGGGTTTTGCCAAGAACAAACTGAAACTTGGGAGGCTCCCCCAAAATAGCAGTTTCTATGTGAGGATGGAGTTGCCTCCCCTTTGGCTTGCTCACCTATATATGGGAGAAGGGGAAAGCTTTGAGCAAAGGATATGGGATAAAGTGAGGTGCTATTGGAAACACCCTTAGGGAACATGATGGGAACCCATTGGGAACATCAGAAACATCATACCCCTTCTACAAAGCACACCATACCTATATTCACTTTTCCACACACAATTTAGCATGGTTGTATTATCAAACTCCATTCCTAATAATGGATATCCATAATATTTTTCTATTTGCTTGGTAAAACATCGACTAGTTATTTTGATGAAGAAGAGAGTAAACATTTTGCAATATTTGAACATTTAACATTTGTTTATATATATAATTTTATTTTTAATTTTTTTAAATTATTTTTAAAAAACAATTTGGGTGGGAATTAAAGTTTTCATGTCACATCTGCATTTTTAATGCTTATAAAAATAACACTGAACCATAATGAAGTCCAATTGTGTTGGAAAATATGTTTAAATGAAACATGGACCAACAACTCCTCTATCCAAACAATGAATCATAGTCAACATGTGGCCAACTACCCGAAAGCAAGTCATTTTGTTCTAGAAAATCTTTTGACGCCCACAATATAACTATCCTACACAAATTTCAAGAGAAATGAGCCCATTTCTAACACCTTTGAAATGTTGTTGACTTCATCCAACATTTTACATACAAACCATTTTGTTATGCCATTGGAGATGAGAGCTCTCATCTCCACCCACAGCCAATGGTGAAGAAGACTAGCACCTACACTAATACTTTAACCTTCTTTGAGTAAGGCCTCCTAGAGCTTATAACTAATGGAGGAAATGTTTAGTTTGGACTTAAAGAAGACCTAGATTTAGTCTAGGGTTTAGATATCTATTTATGTTTGGGGGAAGCATCCAACATAGAGTGCTAATTATTTCGACTTAATTATTAATTAGTTGGGAGGTGCACCCAAAGTTTTCTTTTTTTTTCCATTTTGGTTCCAAGAGCCACTTTGATTGGCCCAATACCAATTTTTAGAAACATTGAACACTCCCTCCCTCATAATCTAAAACCCCATCGTGTGCTCTCGTTTGGCCCACATTTATAGTGTGTATGTATAAGAAAGTTCAACTATGGCCAAAGCATATGGGATAAAAAGTGTGGTGCTATTGGGAAAATATTGAGGAACCCCTTGTGAACTTGATGGGAACAAGTTGGGAACATATCGAAGGAAAGGAAAGAAAAAAAAAGTCAAGCTGGAGATCTCAAAATAAACATGCAATTCACAAGCTGAGTTGACCCCAAAAAAAAAAAAAAAAAAC